>OCAB01000050.1_pt1 | contig 84743 bp, 89 predicted proteins | sample 1477071 | NCBI WGS metagenome assembly OCAB01 (sample SAMEA2580275, study PRJEB22360) | human gut metagenome | biome: human gut; feature: human-associated habitat; material: faeces | place: Denmark | collected 2008/2010
ATTGCCTAAACAACCTTCTTCTTCCGTATTGCATCCCCTTCCTTTTACCGTTTGTTCCGGAAGTTCCGTTTTTAACCCCTACAAGACCTGACGGTCGGTGTTTCTTCCCTGTTGTTCCGAACTGCCCTTTCCTGTTGTCAGTCTCCCCCGTTGCTTCGGCATCACTCCCCTCTGAGTCGTCTTTTTGTTCGGCAAAGGTTGTCGGATTACGTAAGTGCCAAGTTACGGCCATAAGCCTTTGCTTCATCAAAAATAACGATGCAGGCTGCGCTTGCCCAACATTTTTAATGAGCAAAACTTGTCGTGTTACTTACAATCCGAACCTTATTGAAGCCGAAAAAAGGCTCAGAACTCAGATGGGGAATGAATCCCAATAAAAAAAAGGTCGGCTGACGAAAGGACAATCCGGAACAATAGAAAAAAAGGTCTTGAATCTAGCTGAAGAATAAATCAAAAGTTTAACGATTGAAACGTAAAAGGATATGAGAACAGGCTTTGAGATAAACGGAGATTACAGATTGATGGATAGTGCGGAACTGGTGTACATCCTGACAAACAGTGCAGTTATGGTAAACAAGGTGCAGGAAAAAGAAATCGCTTATGGCGAAAACTGCAACTTTGAAGAAGTATTGGCTAAGATGACACCAGGCAAACGTAACTTGGTCATGGCTGGAGTGGAGCTATACAAGCGTTGCAATTCCAAGAAGAACGAAAAGCCACAAATCAAATGCAGCACGGACATATACGACATCATGCACCCCTATCTGTGCGACAACAAGACGGAAGAATGTTGGGCGATTTTTTTGAACCAATCCAGTCGGGTAACACGCAAAATCAGAGTGTCGGCAGGTGGTTATGCCATGTGTCCGGTGGATGTACGTGTCATCCTCAAAGAAGCCATTCTTTGTGAGGCTGTAGCACTTATCATTTGCCACAACCACCCAAGCGGAAGCCATATGCCGAGCAGCGAGGATGACAAGCTCACGACAGCTTTACGGTCTGCTTCAAATGCGCTGAATATCAATATGATTGACCACGTGATAATTGTCAATGATACATATTACAGCTATGCGGACGAAGGCAGGATTTAAACAGACTACGTAGGCACGTTACAATAATATAATCACAGATGCAAAAGGAAAGTCCGTTCACCTTATACAATCGCTTCAAATTGTACTGACCTTACAGACATACGTGACGGTATCAATGAAATTCAGGATGAAATGAAAAGGCTTGTATCCGAAGGTAAGGATATTCCGTCTTTCTTTTATTCCAGAATTTTAAAGCTCCAAAGTAAGAGGAAAAAATGTAAACAGAAAAATTAAATTTACATGACTGTGAGTATCCGTTTTTTCATAGACGAGAAACGCTTACAATGGCTGCCCGCCATTGCTTGTATTTCAAGATAGAACCTATTTTCCCGAATGTAAAGAAAGCCATCAGATGTGCAGTCCTGAATAATGGTAAATCAATCATTGATTTTCCGGAATTATGGGGTGATGACCTTATGGAAGTGAATTAGGTTGAAGTGAATAAAGCATTGAGGTTGCTTAAATTAACGTGAATTCGATATTAGGATTAATATATTTGCTTGATTATTAGTGATATATTGATAAAGTTATTAAATTTATAGTGTTCAATTATAACATTTAAACGATTACCATTATGTTCCTAGAGTCTAAAGTTATAGAGATTTATTGTATGGCCGATGATTTTTGCAAGGTATTTTCATTGCAGTAGGAACAATACATGATTGAAGCAAAAAGGCTAGGCATAGTAAGAAGCCTAACCGCATGAATGGTGCTGAGATTATGGTTATTCTTATTTTGTTTCATTCTAGTAGTTTCCGCTGCTTCAAGCATTATTATAAAGAGTATGTCTGCAAACATTTGGAACACCTGTTTCCGCACCGGGTGTCCTATAACCGTTTTGTGGAACTGGAGAAGGAGGTGTTGCTTCCCCTGACCATTTTCATAAAAAAGCCTTGTTAGGGAACTGTACTGGCATCAGTTTTGTTGACTCTATCTCTCCCTTTACATCTCCGTTATAACCAAAGAATCCTGATTCATAAGATATTTAAAGGACTTGCAGAGCGCGGAAAATGTTCCATGGGCTGGTTCTTCGGATTCAAACTGCATCTGATAATCAATGACAAAGGAGAGAACTTTACGCCTGGAAATGTGGATGACCGGGAACCCTTGGAGCAGGGTAAGTTTCTGAAGAACATTAAAGGAAAACTATGTGCAGACAAGGTATATATTGGCCAGGCTCTGTTTGAGAATCTTTTCCTTAATGGTATACAACTTGTCACTAAAGTTAAAAACAATATGAGGAACTCTCTGATGAGTATTGCCGACAGGATCCTGCTCAGAAAGAGAGCGTTGATTGAAACAGCCAATGACGAGCTGAAAAACATTGCACAGATAGAATACTCACGACATCGTTCTTTCAGCAATGTCATTGCCAATTCATTATCTGCTATTGCAGCCTATTGTTTCTTTGAAAAGAAACCCGCTATTTTTATCAATGACGGGCAACTTACTATCTTTTGATTTTATGTCGAACTCACGTTAATTATCTTCAACCAAGGTGGATTTGGGCATTACCTTGTTTCCAGAACGGTGAAGGTCAGGAAAACAAAGGTAAGTGTAGTACTTGAATGTAATACCCAGACAACTATTTTATGCTGTTGTAGTCGTTCTACGGTTAATCTAAAAATAAACTGAAATAAAAGTTGAATGGATCTGAAGAGAGACTTAATGGTTGGAATGGATTTGTGATTTTATATTTGAATATCAGGTATCTTGTGCTGTTAAGAGTTTACCAGTAAAGATGAACTTCTTCAGGATATCTACCTTGAGGAAGTAAAAGCAACTTAAAAAAAGATAAAATTTAGAAATAAATCTTGCTTTTATATAAATACAAGTATATTAGCATATAAATAAATTCTATTAATATGAAAGAGTCATTGGATATATCTAAGGATAATTTACAGGATGCTGCAAAGTCATGCAATAACTGTAATGAACCTAATATGAAGGAAATACTTCTTATAAAATGTGATACTACTATTTATGCAGATGAGATTACAAATCTGCTTATTGAAAATAACATTGTTTCTCGCCAGCATGATGAGGGACAAGATCAAAGGCCAGGTGCTTATGGTGCAATTACAGGTATTGCGATATATGTTTATGAGAAAGATTATGAAAAGGCTGTTGAGATAACAAATCCTATTGTGAATAGTAGAAATAAATCTCATGTTTGGTGCCCTAAATGTGGAAGTTACAATGTATCGGCTATATACGTAAGTAATAAATACGGAACTGCGATATCATTATTGTGCATCTTTCTTGTTCTTATTCCTGGGCTTTATATTGTTTGGGCAAATGATTTTGGTCTCAGATCAACTATTGCAGATTATATAGTATTGTCTATGTTTATTTTTTTTCTTGTAATAGCATTTTCCGGAAAAATTTCTAATGCCAATTATATGTGTAAAGATTGTAATAAAAGGTTCTACCATAAATGATTTTTTTGTAGTAAGGTCACTGAATTTCAGTCGAAAACTCAGTATATGAGCCTAAAATAACGTGAGCTCGATATAAGGGTTAGAATAATTTATTTGAAAATTAGGAATATAGCGATAAAAGTATTAAATATATAGTGACCAATTATAACATTTAATCGATTACCACTATGTTCACAGAGTCTAAAATTACAGAGATTTATTGTATGGCCGATGATTTTTGCAAGGAATTTTCGTTTCAACAGGAAAAATATATGATTGAAGACAAGAAGACCGGGCATCGTAATAAGCCTAATCGGATGAGTGATGTGGAGATTATGGTCATTCTTATTCTGTTCCACTCCGGTGGTTTCCGCTGCTTCAAGCATTATTATAAAGAGTATGTCTGCAAACATTTGGAACACCTGTTTCCGCACCGGGTGTCCTATAACCGTTTTGTGGAACTGGAGAAGGAGGTGTTGCTTCCCCTGACCATTTTCATAAAGAAAGTCCTGCTGGGAACCTGTACCGGTATCAGTTTTGTGGACTCAACTCCTTTACATGTCTGTCGTAACCAAAGGATTCTGATTCATAAGACATTTGAAGGGCTCGCAGAGCGAGGAAAATGTTCCATGGGATGGTTTTTCGGATTCAAGCTACATCTGATAATCAATGACAAGGGTGAAATCCTCAATTTCATGTTCATACCTGGAAATGTGGATGACCGGGAACCCTTGAAGCAGGTAAGTTTCTGAAGAACATTAAAGGAAAACTATGTGCAGACAAGGTATATATTGGCCAGGCTCTGTTTGAGAATCTTTTCCTTAATGGTATACAACTTGTCACTAAAGTTAAAAACAATATGAGGAACTCTCTGATGAGTATTGCCGACAGGATCCTGCTCAGAAAGAGAGCGTTGATTGAAACAGTCAATAACGAACTGAAAAACATTGCACAGATAGAACACTCATGACATCGTTCTTTCAGCAATTTCATTGCCAATTCATTATCTGCTATTGCAGTCTATTGTTTCTTTGAAAAGAAACCCGCCATTGAAGTGAACTTTATCAATGACGGCTTACTATCTTTTGCTTTTATGTCGAACTTACGTTAGGATAATGTGTTCTCTCACCTTGTTGCCTATCCATACGTCCCAGCCTTTTAGGGCTGTAGATAGGGATATAGGAATTCGGATCTTTCGTTTCCAAAGCGGCAGTTTGTTTCATTGCTTGCTTTTCTCCGAGTGGATCCTTGTTGTTTTTCCGGTCGTATAATCTTTTTTTCCGGACAAGGTGTGGTGAGCGTATTTGTATGGTTTTGTTTTTCCCATAGAAGTAAACGGAACGTATAATTGTTCCTGACAACCTGTTCTATTGCTTTGCGACCAAGTTTGTGCTTCTTGCCATGTTCTTTGGAATCGTGTTTTGGGTGAACTGCGAACTTTTCCATATAAAGCGGTTGCAAAGTCTTTCATGGATATTCCTTGCTTTTATGGTTATCAGTAACGCAGCCATTATCGGTTTTATCGTTTGGCATAATCATAGACGGTAACAGAGGGGAAATAAAAATACCAGTTTTACACTAATTAGGTGGTATCCATACCAGTATTGAAACAACGTTTATACCTTTGTGCACAGTAATCACTAATGGATATTATGGCAAAAATTAAAGTTCAGAACACAGAGTGAAATATCATTCAAACACATTAATATAGTGTCGGTCTCACTATATATTACTGCACTCTGAATAATACCTCTGTAGATTTTATTTTTAAATAGGAACGGGATAAATATTCAATCGTTAATTTATGAGTATCTTACAGTCGGATATTACCTCGGAACAACCTGTTTTTGCAATTTATTATGATTTCTTTTTAAAATTCTTGTATATATGTTTTTTTCTTTTGTTTAAAAATGTGTATATTCGCAAAGTTAATTTAATCATCATTTATGAAATAAATAGCAAGAATATATTATTTAGTAAGAAAATCATAAACTATAATTATCAATCATTATGAAAGTAAATATCAAAACCGTATTATGTGCTACAGTATTTATCTTATTTATTGGATACAATGTATACAGTTCACAAAAGAAAGGAGTAATATCTGAAATGGCTTTAGCAAATATTGAAGCTTTAGCTAGCGGTGAAGAATTAGGTTGTGGAGGCAATCCAACCTTTATAAAAGATAATACATTGAAAAGCACCCTATGTCCACCTCTATGGTTAGGAGGAACTCACCTGAAATGCAAATCCGAAACTAATGTTTGTTGCGATCCTTCTAAACAAACTGATTGTGAAGGAGGTATATTCTAACCGATTATAGACTTGTAAAAATATTGCTTTAATGTCAATACTTTTACATATTTTTTTAATGTTGTATGTATAAATCGCTTTTTCACTTTACTACCTTAAGCACAATGTGTTTGAGTATTTTCTTTGGTAGTTGTAACACTCCCAAAGAAACTAACGATGCTCCAGTTATAATATCTGTCAATTCCCAAACAAGTGACCGGAAAATCAAAATGTCCGAGTTATACTCAGCATTGGAATACATCAAACTAGAAACTACTCCCGAAAGCCTGATAGCCCAAGTTTCTAAAATTATTCCCTTAGATACGCAATTACTTATCGTAGATAAAGAAAGTTCTAAAATTCTGTTGTTCGACGTAAATGGGAAATTTATGGGAACCATTGGAAGTAAAGGTGTCGGAGCTGGTGAATTTATAGAGATAGAAGATGTAGCAGTAGATAAAAAAGGAGAAAAGATATTTGTCTTAGATCATTCTGGGAAACGAATCTTAATCTACGATTTAAAAGGGAATTTTGCCAATGACATAAAAACAGATTTCATAGCACACGAAATAGAATACTTGGAAAATGGAAATTTAGCCTGTTACTGCGATTATTCAGCAAATGAGACCTATGAAAAGAATGAGACGCGCCCTAACCTTATATTGTTGGATTTAAACAGTATAGAAGCACATCCTTTTTTATATGTTCCGCAATCAATTTCCGTACAAGAGGTAAATTCACCTTTTTCGGCTTTGTTTTCACACACTTCTCGGCATGCCTTCCTTTTTGACATATTGACCAATTCTATCTACGAAATTGGAAAAGAAAGAATTAATAGAACATTTGTATTAAATTTTGGTAACGAGGAAACGGCAAACCAAAAATCTTATGTCCGCAAGTTGGAAGAAGAGCAATTAATCGCAGAAAGAATTATGCCGGGAGCCTCTGATTCGCCCCAATATCCTATTATTACATCATTGATAAGTTGTAATGCCTTCCTTTTTCTGAACGCCATAGATTACAGTACGATGGATGTATATCAGATAGCTTATTCTGTAGACAATGCCAAATGTATTTACGGAAAAGCCCGAAAACAATTTCCTATAGAAAACGATATAGATGGTGTTGTTCCCTTTGCGCCCTACGCGGCTTCTCAAAGCAAAATATATGGCGTCATAGAATCATATCAGCTGGCTGCATCAGAACTGACGAACAGTAAAGTTGCAACTATTTTAGCTGATATTGAAGAAGATGACAATCCTATTATTGTAATAGCTGACACTAAAAAAATAGATTGACATTTGACTCATGAGGAAAAAGTATTCCATAATTTTCATTTGTTTGGTAATGATAACGTTGAATGCAATTTGTCTGAATTGGGCTATTCAACAGGAAAGAATGAAAGAATTAGCAGTTACAACAGCAAGTGATAGAAAACAGATTCTATCACTTTTGTTAGGTAATATGCAAATGCATTACACTTATTCAGAATGTCAATTACCTGATATTATATTAATTGATAAATTAAAAAACGAAATAACTCTCTCTTCAATAATAGCAGATAAGAGGAAACTTGTTTTAAAGTTTTCTCCCCAAAATTGTTATCCATGTATCGAATTTAGTATGTCTTGCTTAGAGAAATTTGCCTTAAGCATACCTAATATTAAAGAACGATTGTTGATTATTATTAGTGATGCCAATTATAGGGAATATCAAGCTATATCTAATAGTTTACAATCCGATATTCCTATTTATTTATCTAAAGATACCACTCTTAGTACAATATTAAAAGAAGAAAATACACCTTTTATTTTTGTTATGGATGAAAGATTATATATGGATGATTTATTTATACCCATAAAAGAGCTTCCTAATTATTCAGATTTGTATTTTCATATAATGAAAACAAAATATTTCAGAAATCTATAAAAAGGAGGAGAAATATTTTTCTCTTCGTTTAGTTTTAAAATTATGCTTATCTCTAAAATTCTAAATGCGATGATAAAACAAAGACTGTTTCCGGCTGTCATGGGATATGCTTGTATACATATTATGTATTCTTATGACAGCTTGCAATCCTCCTGGTCCATTGGAGCAAACTTTGAGACAAGCAGAAGATAACAGGATAGAATTGGAAGAAGTTTTAAAACATTATCAAAAGGACAAATTAAAATAAATATTTTATGAAAAAGACAAATATTGGGGCTTTTATCCTATTATTTTTTATTGGTATAGGTCTGAAAAGCTGCAATCAGACTGACACAGACAGTAAATACATTACCGTAGATGTAAAAAATAATTATTTTCTAAAAAAAGAAATAGCCCTTCAGGATTTTATGGATGTTGAGTATATTCCGTTGGAAACTACAGATGAATTCATTACGCAAGGGGTGGTAATGGCAATTAGTGATAAATACATATTGACAAAAAATTATGTCAATGATGGATATATATATATCTTTGACAGGAAAACCGGTAAAGGAATAAGAAAGATAAACAGAAAAGGACAGGGTGGGGAAGAATATGCTTTCATCGTAAGTGCTGTTCTGGATGAAGATAATGAGGAGATTTTTGTCAACTCTTCAAAGAAAATACTGGTATATGATTTGTATGGTAATTTCAAGCACAGTTTCAATACTGTTGGTGGCGCAGATTATATGGATATTTTCAATTATGATAAGAATAATCTTATCTGTTATGATATGACTGTATATTATAGGGACGGAGAAGAAAAGGACAAGGAGTTCTATCATTCCATTATATCGAAGAAGGACGGTAGTGTTACCCGTGGTATTTCAATTCCATTCAAAACAGTTAAGGCTCCATTTGTACGTCAGGGGGATGTTATAACAGCAACAACAGTACGTGCTCTTATACCTTGTCAAAATAACTGGCTTCTTGTTGAAACATCTTCCGATACTGTTTATAGCTATAGACCGGACAATAATCAGTTGAATCCTTTCATAGTTAAACAGTCATCCGGTGAACCGGAGGTACTTATCACAATGGGACCTGTAACAGACCGATATTATTTTTTTAAGATAATAGAAAAGAAGTTTGACTTTTCAAAAGGAAGAGGATTCCCAGCTACAGACCTGATGTATGATAAAGAAGAGGATGCATTTTACAAGCCTGTAATTGTTAATGCTGATTATATAAATAAACAGGAAGTAAATATGACAGAAAATGTCGGTAATGGAGATGTTGCTACCTATCAGAATCTGATGGCAGACCAACTTATTGAGGCTTACGCTGATAATAAGCTGAAAAATCCCCTAAAAGAGATTGCAGCAAAATTGAATGAAGAATCAAATCCTGTTGTCATGCTTGTAAAGTATAGGGAATAGAAGCCTTGGTGTATAGAATAAAATACCATTGCTATTATTCTATGAAACCCGCATAGAATACTTATAACTTTGAAGAAGGCTGTGGTTTTTATCTGATAGAGTCTTTATGTCCAAATAAACAACATAGAATTAAAACTGGATATAATGTTTTTTGAAGTCTTTGATGCTTCTTTTCCGCTTGTTTCATTTCATGGTTCTATAAGTTTCTGTTGTTTATGGAGATGGAACAGAAGGTAGAGCATATAGGCCTGAGAACTTATTCGAATAGGATTTTAATGCAAATCATATTCTAGAAAGTATGAATGTCTTGGTAGCATGTGAAGAAAGTCAGGCCGTTTGTCTGGCTTTCAGAAGATTGGGTCATAGGGCTTTCAGTTGTGACCTTCAGGAATGCAGTGGTGGATATCCGGAGTACCATTTTAAGGGGGATATGTTTGATGTAATAGCCAATAGGAAGGTATGGCGTAAGCATCCGGTAAAGTACACATTGTAGTACTAAAAACTCTTCTATTACTTTGCGGTCAAAAAGTCGTTATGAAACGAACAATGAGTAAAGAAGAGTTTTTAGCGCTATATAAGCGCCAACAGTCCAGCGGACTAACAATAAAGGATTTCTGTGATAATGAATCGTATCCTGCTTCCTGTTTTCATTATTGGAAGAAGAAATATGGATTGAGTCACCCGTATACCAAACACACCGAACCTACAGGTGATTCGTTTATCCCTCTTAATATTAATCATACTCCTGCCATTCCCACTTCATCATGTGGTGACAGGCGTGTAACCATAGAACTTCCATCCGGCATAAAGATCCACCTCAACATCCTAAGTAATCCGGAGATTATTTATGGCCTGATCAGTAAATTATGTAGCCATGTTCTGCCTGAATGATACGATGCATTCTTCCTGTGTCCCGGAAAGACAGATATGCGTAAGGGAATAAACTCCTTTTGTGTGGAGTTGTTCATGATAAAATAGGATAATGACGTTCGGTTTTGCGATGTGTTTATCTTTGTTAACTGAAACAAAACAACCATGAAACGAATAGTCCACACATTTAGATGTGTAGGAGTTCTTTTTTGGAATATGCTCCAAAAAGAACTCCCCCAAATATTACCGCTACACACCGTTGCGTTTGGATTGTTTATTTGCTGGCAGACTTTAGTTTTCCGATACATTTTTCCATATCGGGGGACAATAGGAAAGAAGCCGTCTTTTTCTGCTGCACTCCTGAGTATGGCTGGACGATGGCATACCTGCATTTTAATATCTTGCCGATAACTTCCGTACTGTCACGGTGCAGGTACATGGCTTTTGTGGCCTCCGTTGCTTTCAGGTTTTTTTCGGCTTCCATATAGGCGGAAAAGGATGGTTTGAATAAGGTACGGGAACTTTCCGCTTTTTGTATGACAGCAGATAATTGTGCACTTTTGTTGTTCAGGTAGCGCAGGCTGTCCGATACGGTGACATCTTCTGTTTCCAACACTTCCAGTAGTTCGAACTTTAAATCTGTCCAGGTACCGTGAGAATCTGTCTGGACCCATTCCGCAATGGCTTTCTCGTAGCCGGGTTTGCTGCATGAGGAAAAAGTAACGAGCAGCATACAAAAAAATAAATGCTTGATATTCATATTGATCTAATTTTATAGGTTGTCTATTATGTGATGAAGCAAATCTATGAGGTTACTGGCTGTCCTCCGTGGAGGCACATATGCCGCATGAGATTTTCAGATCATCGTTCCAATCCTTGTTTTCCGAAAGTTCGACGTTCTTCAGTTCCCGTACCTTGTTGCGGAGTTCATCGTTACTCAGGCTCTCGACATCAGTCGTATCGCCATGAAAGTAACGATGCAGCCATAGGGCGTATTTGTGCCCTTGTTTGTCGTTGTCAAAGATGCTGCGAAGCTCCTTTATCTGGTTCTTGTCAAGAATCAGGCGTAATAGCCTCATTTGTCCTTCCGTAAATGTACCTTCTGTAGATACATATACAAGATTGAGGTCACTCTCGGAATGGCGTAATTGATAGTGGGAGATACAGTCTATAAATGATTCCCCAATGTAGAGAATGTCTATCGGGCGGCTTTTGTCATGGTTGCTGGTTGCCAGACAGTCGAACTTGCCACCGATAATCCCTTTGAATGTTTCATTTCGCTGAGAAATGGCTTGCACACCGTTTTCATTGTACATCTTGATACATACGTTCCGGTAAACACTCCCTTTGTTCTTTACCTCACGGATAAAGAAAGTGTCTTTGAAGAACCGGCTTTCAATGCTTTCTTTCAGGATACCTCTTTTCTGGAGATAATTGCCCTTGTAGGGTTGTAGCTGACATAAATAGAATTGCAGCTCGTCTGGCCTCAGGCTTGTACTGCCTACATCATACCGGCTTTTTTCGGGTGTCGTGATACGGTTGGTATTGATATAGTTTTGGAGGATCTCCCCCACCTGACGTAAGGTCGGCATTTTTCCGGTTGTTTCAAACAAGTGCTCTTGCATCAGATCCATGATGCTGCGGCCACGCACGCTGTCACTATGTACGTCCCAATAGGTATATTGGTTCTGCGAGTTCCGCTTGATGACGATGGTATGCGTTCCGTTGCTCATTTTGGGACAGGAGTTGGAAGAGCCTTCCACGATTTTCCATCCCAGTTCCAGCAGGAAATCGGGTAGCGAAATGGTTGTTTTTATCTGATTGAAATCGACTTTCATACGATTGACTGGATTAGTTGAATCTCATTTTATCTGAGTTTAGATTATAAATGAGAAAGATTATCTTTCATAAAGATAATAAATATCATCTAAATACGAAAGAGAAAGTATAGGTTTTTGATTTTATTTCACGGTACTGTAAACTAAATCAACAGTAGTGTCTATACCGGGAACGGTATCCAACTGTTTGCTCTGGTTGAACACGCTTTCACCGTCTTTCTTTATTTGCAGGGTGATGGTTGCGTTCTCTTTTGAATAGAGAATGCCTTGCACGGTAATTTGGCTGACCGGCTTTTCCGTACTGTATTCCACTTTATCGATGAAGGTCTCATCTACGGAAAATGCGGAGGTGCCGGTGCGTTTGTTCCTGAATTTCACGCCGTCAAGATTATATATATGTACACTGCCTTTGGGTGAGGTGCCGGTTACGGCTACGGTGATGTGATACATACCGGCTTTGTCTGTTTCCGGTTGGATTTCCTCTCTGTTGCATGAAGCTGCCAATAAGCAGGCTGCCACTAATAATGAATGGATTTTTTTCATGGTAGGATTCTTTTGTTGAATGTTATCGGATGATTTTTTGTTCTGTCTTGTGTGTCCCGATTGTCGGAACTGCTGACTTTTCTTTTAATTTGTCCTCTATCTTTTTAAGGATGGCGTTGACATCTTCAATGATTTTGATGTAGTTCTGCTGGATAATCTCTTCTAGGATTTCCAGTTCCATCTCTTCTTTGCCGTTGCCCAGTTTGACCGGCAAGGAGAAACGGGGTATCTCCTTCTCTTCAAAACGGCACATATCCATCTGCACGTTGAAGAATGGCGGCTTGCCTCCGGCAATCTTGCCGATGAAGTGCCCGGCTGCTTGCCCGGCAATGTCCCTTGCCTTTAAGACCTTTTCTTTTTGCAGGCTCTCCGTGACACTATTATTGCCACCGGCTTGGTGTGAGTAAGATTCTTGCGCTTCTTTCTTCTCCCCTAGTAGGTTCTCGATGTCTTTGGCGGTCTTCTCATTTCCGGTCATGCCGTAGGCTTGTGTTCCGCAAGAGGCTTTCAAGATGTTGGCACTTTTCTCTCCATAGTCCCTGACCGCTTGGTTGAAGTCCTGAACGGCGAGAATGGTAGCGACATTGTGCTTCCGGGCGGTTCCGATGAAAGTGTCAATGCCTTGCAACAGGATGGTCGGAAATTCATCTACCATGAATATACTGGTCGCTTTGCCGGGATTGTTCATCTGTGACATCAAGACGCTGCCGATGCAGGAAATAGCAGGGGAAACGGCTTCCTTGATGGTGGGCGCATTGCCTACGCATAACAGCGTTGGGTGTTCCTTGTTGGTTATATCCAAAGAGAACTCTTCTTCGGGAAGTGGCGACAACACCCAGAAGATGTATTTGTTGTTCAGGAGTACCAGCGGAGTCTGTGCGGATGATACGGCTCCGGCTGTCTGCTGTTGTGCGCCCAACTTCCAGGCGGTCAGCATCGAGGACATGTTCAATGCGATTTCAGGATCTTCCGACAGCCAGTGGAATACCAGGTTGCTGTCCGAAAGGGCAAGGGCTATCACATGGGGCAACGTACAGATACCAAGCTTCCTATCCTTGAAACATTTATAGGCGATTGAATAGACATAGTTGATGGCGTTGTTGGCCCAAAAATCAGTTTTTTCTTTCCAACTTGCTTCCAGGTTCTTCATCAGTGTCATGATGATATTACGGATGAATAGCGATTCGTTACCCTTTGACATGTATTGTGGGGAAAGTACGTTTACCCTGACTGTGCGCGACATATCCACAAAGTTGATATAGGCGAAACGGGGCGTTTCCATTCCTTTGTTCCGGAAATGTTCGATGCTTCCGTATGCGATGCGTGAAAGGATGGGCGACTTTTCCTTGGTCGGATCGCCTTCCCAATCATACACGAAACCTGCATAATTTCGTTCGGCGCATTGATAGATGATTCCTTTGATCCAACTCTCTGACTTTCCACTGCCCGGACCGCCGTCGATATAGACATTCTGCTGCGGTTTATGGATAACTAGTGGTCCGGAGGCGGTTTCAAAGCGGAAGTAGAAAGCCGATTCTTCCCGGCTTAACCCGAAAATGCTATCATCGGATTGGGCATGACGCCGGATGAAATAAGGTAGAGTCTTGATGACAATCAGCGTGTACGCTACGAATAGAATGGGAAATACAAATAGGTTATACCACGCTGATAATTGGCTGAATCCGATAACCAGCATGGAGGCCGTAACCAGTGTTATACTGGTGTAAACCCATTTCTTGTTTTCGTCTTTCACTTTGCCAACCGGAAAGAGAAAAGCGAGGCCTCCGATCAGGATAACGTAGAGAAACCGGAATAGGATATCTTTCTCCATCAGCCTTTCCCACATGGCCGGATTACGTAGTGGGGTGTATAATCCCGTAACGATAGCCCACTGGAATAGTACGGCTGTCCCGATGAGCGTAGATAGCAGGATCAGGATGAATGACAGGTCTTTCTTCTCTCTTTCCATACCCGTTGCTGTTATTGGGGTTGTCCGGATGCCGTTACGTTACCGCTCTCTTTTTTCTCTGCCTTTCCCAGTAACTCAATGCGTGAGACGGTCAGGCTGACGGATGGGATATGGCTGCCGTCATCTTTTTGAAACACGTCGGCATATACGTCTCCGCATACATATACTTGCGTTCCTTTTTTCAGATACTCAAAGACTTTACTTTCGTAATTCACGAAACAGCATACCCATAGGGTCTGTTCCTCGTTGTTCACGTTCTTGTACTTGGTGGATACATGGAAGTTGAATCCTTTTCCATTTTTGTTCTGCCGGGCATCCGCACCGACATAACCGATAATTTGTCCTGTAAACATAATGATAGTTTTTAAAAGTTTATAATCCGAGCTGTAGCTCATTCATATTTTTCATGGCTGACTCCGCTTCCATGGAAGGCAGCGAAATGCCGAAAGTGCTGTGTAGCGTTTCAAGGTTGTCGGCTGTAGGATGGTTTGCCGCAACACTTTCCAATAACCGGGATGAAGGAGTAAAATCTTCGTTTTTCATCTGCTCCAATACCGGACGGTTGTTTTGCAGGACGGCCTGTATGAACCGTTCCTCCGGTGTGAGGTACTGTTCCATCCGTGCGGTATGTTCCTGAATCATATTGCTGGCTTTTCCTACATCGGCAAGGATATTGTAGATGAATTTGGGATCTTCTTTCAAGGCTCCCAGCCAGTTTTTTAGATACATAGCATTTTCTTCCCGGATATGGGTGGATATTCCCAGACTTTGCCCGACAGTAGCGGAGGTGAGTTCGGCAACCAGTTCCTCTTTGGCATATTGCTTGTCTCCGAAAATCACGCCTTTTTCCCGGTTCAGATGCTCAGGTTCTCCAGTCGAGTGCGCCATCTCATGCAGTAGTGTGGAGTAGAAATTCTCTCCGTCCTTAAACTGTCCCTTCAGGGGTACAACGATATGGTTTTCTTCTCCCCTGGCATGGTAAGCACTATTTCCTTCCTTGGAATAAATGGGGCAGATCCATTGCTGTTCCCGTACCATCGCATCGATCAGAGGTACGGTGAGCATTCCTTGTTCATCCTTGATGGCTGGTATTTTGAATTGCTCCTTCAATGCTTCCCATTTCTCCGGTTTCGTTTCCTGAAGATTGGTCTGCTGTACGTTGAATACATTGTATGTCTTCAAAAATGGCGTGACCTTGTATTCCTGCTGCTCGTTTTTGTCCAAGTTCTTATATACATCGAAAGGTATTTTCTTTCCATTCTTGTCTCTTACTGAAAAATTCCAGTAAATGACTGGGAATGACTTTTCTCCTTTCAGTATGTTAAGGCCGCTGTCCTTGGCTTGCATGAATGTCATATAGACCGGCAGACTGTATTGCTCTTTTTCCGAAAGTAGAAACAGCATGAAGGAATTTACTCCATTGTAGGTTCTTCCCTCGATATTTTGCGGAAGTCCCCCACCCTTTATCCCGAACCAAGGCTTCTGCCAGTTGTCTTCTACCTGCTTTATCTTCTCGATCATCAGTTCGGCGAAACGCTGTAATGCTTTGTCACTTGCTGTATCCATGATTTATTGATATAGATTTCTGTTCTCGTAATCAAGCAGCCATTGTCTGGCTGTCTGGTTGTTTATCTCTTGATGCTTGGCAGTCATCTCTTCTTGATAGGCTTGTGCAAGCTCTTCTTGTGCTAGTAGAAACTCCAGGTCACTGATTTCTCCTGCAATGTTTTTCTGTACTAATTCATCGTAATTCATCTTTCTTGTTTTTTAAGTCGTTATAAATCATTGAAAGCCCGGTTGATGGTGCTGGCTATCGGACGGGCCATCTCCTTGCTGTTGTCTGGTTTGGGGGTGCTGGCCAGTTTGACATCTCCCAGTGTCTTTGTGCTGCCTTCCATCCCGAAAATCTTTTGTACAGCTATCAGCGTATTGGCTTGCACACCCGTTTCACGCATTCGGGTAAGGTCTTGTTGGGTGAGCCGGTATCCTTCTTTCTGTATCTCTTGTATGATATGAAAGTTGTTGGTCTGTGCGGCATCCAACAGACGTGCCGCCTGTCTTTCATGTTCGCCCTGTTTTTCTGGCTTGGTGCCGAACAGCTGGATGACTTCATGGGTTTGCCTCTCATCTAGATCGTGTTCCTTAACGATTCCTTTGATAAACTCTTCACTGGGTTTATATCCTTCCTCTTTGAGTTTCCCGATCTTTTCAAAGTCATGTTTGCCCACCGCTTCTCTAAATTCAGCTTCCATATTGCGTTCCACTTCGTGCTTCTGGTTCTCTGCCGTTTCCAGACTGATCGCATGGGCTTCCAGTTTAGGTGTCATCGCCTTGATTAGTTCTTGTGCCTTGCCGGGAGTGATGCTCTGTATGTTCTGTATCATGACTCCTTTCTTGTCATCCGTCAGTTGGATGTCGGCGATGAAGTAGCCTTCTGGACTGTGCAGCAACTTGTTCTCCAGAGCATGGCCGTTGGCGAGCAGGTGTTTGTCGGCTTTGGTTAATTTGTAGCCCCCGTATTCGCTGGTCTGCCCAATGACGTCGGGGATCTTGATTTCATGGTTGGTACGCACGATGACAGAGTTCAAATCCCTATCCACTTGCAGCAGGATGTCCTTTCTGTTTACGTGCAGAGGTACGATGTCACCGGCGAGCAGTTGCTCCTTTTCTTTTTTGCCTAACTTTTTTCCCAGTATTTTGTCCGGAATGACCAATGTTTCTTTGCGGTAGAAAACAGAGATACCGTCGTCATTGAAACGGAGTTTTCCGGGTTTGCCGTGTATCTCCATCAGGTCGGACATGACGCCTTTCTCCAGTTTGGTACCTTTGCCGTCGAGGATGTTTCCTTGCCTATAGGCGTATTCGTAGAGCGATTGTCCGGTATAGCATACTTTCAGTCGATGGTCGATGACGGTAAAGCCGTCCTTGTCATGTCCCTTCAGGTTTTCCCACCGCTTGATGCTGATGCCATCCTTCTCCAGCTCAGCGACATATTTAGGATCATTGGCGCGTTCCTTGTTAAAAAGGCCGGATACACGTTCTTTTGATTGGTCACGAAGGTTTTCATCGTACTTTGCTCCGGCTTTTTCCCTGATTTCGATTACGCTTATGCTCAGCTCTTCCCCGTCTTTGCGGAATCGGAAATATCCGTCTCGGTATTCGGTCTGGTAGCCCAGTGATTCGGCGATGCCGCTGAACTGTCCTACGTTGTCGAACATATAGGTGTCTAATGCTTCTCTCAGTTTCATGGCTGTGGTTGGTATAGGGGGTCTGCGGAAAGAATGTATTCGTTCAGTACGGCCAGCTTGATGTGCCTTCCTCCGTTTCGTTCATAGACTTCAATCTCGAAAACCTTGTCATCGGGGATTGTGAATTTGTTGAAACCAAGAACCAGCCGGTTTTGGCTCTTGCCTTTGATTTTCGTGTGGAAGTCTTTTTGATAAATGGGTTCAATGGTTGTTTCCTGTTGGATGGCGTTCTTGCTTTTTTTCTGATCGCGTTGAAAACACTTGATAAACTCGATGTCGTAGTCAATGTAGGATTTGTTCTTCAGGTCGAAGATAAAGAACATGAAGTCTTCATGCACATACAGATTAGCCATTGATAACTCGAATTTGTTCTTGATGATCCCTAGGCTATAGATGTTCCGTTTTTTGGTGCGTAGTTCCTGGATACATTTTTCCATCTCTTCGCTGTTCACATCCACGTGTGCGGTGTATTCCCGTTGATTGTCGAAGTTGTAGGTGAAGACGGAGGTCATGCCCCGTTTGACAGCGATATGATAGGTGTTCATATCCTTGTCCACCACAAACAGGTTGGAGGCTTCTACCGCCTCTTTTGCAGTAGAAACTTTTAATTGGTTGTTGTAGGTAGCCAATGTAAAGGAGATTTCATTGCCGGGTGTCCCGTAAACGATGTCTGCCGGGAAGAAGAATTCGGTCAGATGAAGGTCGCTTAACTTTGCCTGATAGTCATGATGCTGCCATTTTCCGTTGTCCTCGTAGATGTTGGGTTGTGGGTCCGGGGTATCTTCAGGAAGGTAACGGATGTGGTAGGTGTAAACACTTCCGTCAATGCAGACGATGGTCAGGTTGGTTTCTTGGGTGAATGCCTCCGTTCGGGCGGAAAGCCTGACAATTTGCGGAGCTTCCTCTACCCGGCTGGCCATAATGAAATCTTGCTCTCCGATGGCGATGTCTGATACTTGTACAGGGAAGACCAAGTGTTTCACACAGTCGAAAGAGACAAAGATGTCCTTGCGGGTGACGGCTTGCTGATGGGGGCTTCCGTTTTCTTGTGCGGAGAGCGGGAGGCTGCATACAAGGCAGCAGAGCAATAGATGAATGTATTGTTTCATGTTCCGATATGTTAGAGAGGTTATTGAAAAAAAGCAATGAATATGGTGATACCCCACAACAGAAACAGGGTAATACCGAAGGATAAGGTCAACGGACGGATTTCCTTGAAGGTTTTTCCTTTTCGGCGTGATACATAGATCCGGTATCCGAAAAAGAGGGCTGACAGTGCAAGCAGGTAATTGAGTGTGTCTATCATAATTTGTCAATCAATGTTTGAAGGGGATGATTTTTCTTATTCATTTTTTCTTGTTCCATCTGTTCATAGAGCTTCTGAAGCTCGGCTTGTACGGCCTGCCTGCGAAGTTTGGATTCCTGGCTTTCCTCTTGAATATACATCTCGTAATTGGATTTGAGATGTACCTTTACTTGTGAAAGGTTCATATTCAAGATTTGTTTGGCTATTTGGGTGGTGGCGTTTACCACACTGGTCACTTCGCTGGCCATTGTACCGATGGAAGACAATGGCATATCGATGTTCTGAACAAGCCCTTGTTCCATGCGTTTGGCGGCATTGGCTTTTAAGTTGTTGGGCAAATTCAGACCTTCCATGGCATCGTTGTCGAAGACTACTACAGAGACGGGATTGAGATTATTTCCCACCTTCAGGTTGCTTACCACAATATCGAGCCGGTTAGCCCCTAAAGTGGCCACTCCGTAGAATAGGGTATTGGCAGGTATCTTCATGCCGGAAATGGTAATGTCCTGAAGCAATCGCATCCGTACCGTACTGCCTGTTACTACTGTTTGGTCGCCATGGATGCAGGCTTTGAAGAGATTGTTGTTTCCCGGAACAGAGGTGGGTAGCCTGCGTATACGTAAGCCGTTTTCACTCCGGTAAATGGGAGTGCTCTGCATCAGGCTGTCAATGGCTGGACTTCCGGTGGCTGTATTCATTTTCTTTTCCGTTTCGTCGTCTTTGTCATAATTGGAAATTCGTTCATACATCCGTTTGCGGTATTTGTCTGACGCTTCCAACTCTTTGCGGATTCGTGAGTTTTTCTTGGCTTCCCGGATAATCTCGTTGAGTGCTTGTTCATCTTCCAGACCGTTCAACTGGCTTTCCAACTGATGGGAGAAACGTCCGTTCTCCCTACTTCCGTATTCGGACATGACCTCACTGTACGGATCGTTCTGCATACGCCGGATACGTTCCAAAGTGGCACGGTCATATCGTTCTTTCCGGTTTTGCAGCTCAAAATAAAAATCCGAGCCTTTTACTTGGGATTCTTTCATAATACGCGCCTTTTCTTGTTCTTCCAGTTTGTCCTGCTTATAGGCTTCCATTTTGTCATTTACCTTGTCGGCCATTTCCGACTGAGGTTCCAGAAAAGCCTGTGAGGCTGTTTGCATTTCTTTCCTAGGCTGTTCTTTTCCGCTTTCACGAACGAAAAAGACATACAGAAAGAGAATGCCAAGGACTACCGGAATGGCCATCAGCAGTTTGTTCTTGTCTTTGATAAGCTTATTTACTTCCATGGTTGTTCTTATTTGAGGATTCTGATAGGTTTTCATTTCTCTCTCCGGATATCGTCTCTATCGGAGATGTGCCGTCACTTTCCACTGGCTCCGAATAGCGGACTATCCAATCCTCTATCTTGGCTCCGTGTGCGTTTTCCTCGCTTCGTGACAGCATGTCATAGATAGTGAATTCCGCTTCGATCTCTCGTGAGATACTGCCTCGTGCACGATATCCGGTTTGCGTAAAGGTTATCTTCCCGGAAACTGGTATGGTATGGGTGTTTATCTCTATGTCTTTGATACGTACCCCGTAGCGAATGTTTTTTTGAATAAGTGAGTTTAACATATTCACATCGTTATATTCGTTCAGCATTTCTTTCCCTTTGTTACCTATGAGGTTGAGAGCGAGTGATATGTTTTTCTCATAGCTGCTCTCATCAAAGGCATACCAGTTGGTCACAAAGGTTTTCACATGGTTCATGTATTCGTATTGCCGCATATCACTGGCCGACAGGCTGCTTGTCTTATATACTTCACCTTGCTTGTCGATAACAAGGGCTTGGCTGTACGCTTTTTCTATTTTAGTGGACAGATAGACGGTACAGCTGACAAAAGCGATGGTCAGGATAATACAATACCCGGCTGAAAGGCGGATGGTCAGCTTGACCGCATTGTCTGCTCCTTTAAATTTCATCAGGTTCATAGGCTTTATTTTTTTGAATTGTCGTTTATGATACTTTCTCCGATAGAAGCGGCACCACCGACATTGGTCAGCTTGCTTCCAGCTGCCGCACTGCCCATCAGGGCAATGGTGGCCGCCGTAGTGACGATGGATACGGCTTTCGAGATGATTTTCCCGGCATCGCTATGCCCTACGATTTTGGATGAGAGCCAGAAACAGCTGCAATAGGCTCCGAGCAGGGCGAGATCCATTCCGAGATATTGTATTTGTTGTGTAGCGGCATCTACTATATCCGCACTCTCCGTATAGATGTGTTTGAAGGTCTGCCATATGATCTGGTTCAGGATGTTGATGACGGTGAATACCATGCAGGATGAACAGAGAGTCCCGAACCAGACACTTAACTGTTTCTGAAAGACTGGCAACATGCTCACAGCAAAGACAAACGGGCCGAGTATGACCAGTATCTTGACAATGACCACACCGATACCTAATATGATGACCTGTATGATTCCAACCAGCAAGGCCGCAATGGCATGAAGTACAAGGGTGGCAAGGTTGGCAGGATTGAGCAGTTGGACGATCTTTTCCACACTGGAGCGCACACCGGTCATTTCATCTTCTTCGGCTTTTTTGTCCAGTTCGTGTTGCATGGCTCCGGTGGTATCCTCTCCGGTGGATATTTCTGACTGGAGGCTGTGTTTGTCATATTCGGCAACCATCTCTCCTTGAACGGTGGCAGATTCAGCCATGAACTGCGCAAATTCCTGCGCACGGTCGGAGGTCAGGGAAGTAGCTTCGTTAATGACTTCCATCGTGCCTACAATGGTTCGGGCGATGGGGGTGTACATGCTCAGGCAAAAGAATAGTACCAGACAGCGGGCTATTTCCATCATATCGGGGAATTTGTCTTCATTCGGGCTTAACAATTGGCTGGCTCCATGGTAAAGATAGTTGTATGCCAGGTTGCAGATAAAGCAGATGACACCTACGCCAAAGGCGATGACGGTCATTTGCGATACGAGTTCCATGGTCAGGCCGTCTGTTATCTGGAGTCCCCAGAGAAAATTGTCTTGATTCATATCGCTTAATTGGTATGACGTGTGAAAGCGGCCAACCGTCCTTGATAGTAAGTTTTCCGGTTATGCCCTTTCATGGATTTGTAAATGACCGTGGAACGCACGGATTCGTTAAACTCTCGCATTTCTTCAGCTGCCTTCTCTACCGATTCCTTCACTTGCTCAATGAATGACATGCGGCCTTCCGAGTTCATAGAGAAATAACTGGTCACGGTGGCTACCTTGAACAGTAAATCGGTACTTAGACTCAGGTTGACGGTTACACGCTGAAAATTGAGGAATTTCAGGCAGTGGTAGTTCGAACCTACATTCAGATAGAAACTGTAGTCGCTACTCAGGCAGGCTACGTCATCAAGCAGGTCGGCCAGCTCTTTCAGCGATTTGAGTTCTTTCAGCCGGTCGATCTTTTGCAGTCCGATCCTGAGTTCCTGGGCATCGATCATCTCATTGATTTGCGTTACCCATTTTTTGACATTGGTAATCCATTCCGTTGAGTTCAGAAAGGTATGGCCCGGATCATGCACGACAAACTGGGCATGGGATTTGCCTGTTCCGGTCAGCCCCATCGAGAGGATTAATCCAAGTAGGAGAATGATTCTTTTCATGGCGATTATTTGTTTATAATGAACAATAAGGTGAATATGACACATACCAGCCAGGCAATCAGATGGCTTTTGGCATTCTCTTTTTTCATGGCCAATGCCCATATTACGAAAATGAGGGCAACGCCCAAAAGTGCGGCGGCAAGGCTTCCGGCAAGATTGTATGCGCTGCTGTTGAAGTCGGTTGACCAGCTCAATAGCTCGTTCAAACCTTGGGTTGCGTCATCCATACTTCTTTCTCCTTTCTTCCAGATAGCGGTTGATGGCTGTATAGGTCGATCCGCTTTCGTTGAACAATTGCTTCAGCCGTACTACGGTTGCCTGGCGTGAGTCGAAAGCTACGGCGGCGAAGTCTGACACCTCATTGCGGAATATGAAGGCATCGTTTGACATCTTGATGAAGAATTCCCTCCACCGTTCCGTGCGCTGTAAGGATTCAATCATATAGATCTCTTCATCCGTGATGGAAAGCACGGCTTTTACCTCTGGCAGATTCTGTCGGTGTTCCGAATGATCGAGGATGATCTTGGTCGCACAGTTGATGATGATGGAGTCCTTGATGCTGGCTGGCATGTTTTTCAAGAACAATATATTTTGTGCGGCCAATGTGATGCTTCCCTCTTTCTTGCGGAAGGTACGGTAGAGGTAGGCGATGAAGTCCCCGAATTTCTCGTCTTGCAAGAAGTCGAGTGCTTCATCGATAATCAGCTCTTTGGCAAATCCCTGTCGTTTCTTTATCTTATCTACGATCATTTGCAGGGTGATGATGGCTACCAGCGGAAAATATTCTTTCTTCGAGGCATCTTCCATGTCAAAGGCTATCAGCCGGTCATGTATGATATCCACGTTTTCGGTAGCATTCAGCAGGAATGACAGCTCTCCTTCCGTATAGGGTTCCAATAAAAGCAGAAGTTCCTCAATCTCAAACTTCTGTCTCTCAAACTCGGTCATCCGTTTGCTGAATACTTCTTTCAGGTATGTCCGATAGCTTATCAGCGTGGGGAAAATTCGTTCGTGCTTCTCCCCTACTGAAGAATTGTTCACGTAGTCGTAAAAACCGATGATGGATTTGCGGAGAATGGCACTTTCCGCAGGCAGCATGGGTTCACGTACTTTCCATATATAGCTGATGATGGCCACAATTGTTTTGATCTGGTCGTCAGCGGATTCCGCATCTGTAGTGTCGATATACAGATACTTGCCGTTTTTGTCTCGGTCGCATAGGAACGGATTGAATGCAAATTTCTTCTGTTCGGTAGAATCGAAGTATTTGCCACGGTTCAGGGCGATCATCGAACGGTAAGAGCCGCCAATATCAATAATCATCACATCCCTGCCTAATTCGTAACTTTGCAGGATATAATTGTTCAGCCAGAATGATTTTCCTGATCCTGATGGACCGATGACGATACGGTTCTTGTTGTTCAAGGCTGGATAATCCCAAAGGTTGATTTTGGCCGGAGTGCCGAAACGGTCGTGATAGATATGACCTTTCTCGTCTGAAAGGTACATCCCTTCTTTTTGCAGGTAACAGATAGCTTGCTTGGTGGTGTTTATGAATCCCCTGTAGTTGGCCCTAGCATTGCCGGGTATGTTGCAGAAGAACAGGTTGCAGAGTTCTGCGTTCTCCACATAACACGCACTCTGGTTCATAAAACTGAAGCCTTGCTGTACCAAGGCGGTTTTCCTCATGAGAGAGGTGCGGTCGTGGTCGTTAAGTACGACATTGAAGGCTGTATAAGCCGTCTGATAGTCAAACTGGGTAATCTCGTTGCAGAAGGCTTCCTGCTCACGTTGTTTCTCTGCTGCGGGCGGATAAAAGTTGGTGATGTAGTTCAGCGCGTCTTTTTCGGCACCGATGGCCGTTACGGTGGCATCGGCATCGGTTATCTCTATCACGATGTTTACGATGTGGTTGAACGGCAGTCCCAGACCTACGGGGTAAAGCATCGAGCATTTGCTTCGTATGCTGTCCGGCATCTCAATGTTTCCACCGTATGCTTTTGACTTCCCCGTATGTGGTACGGCTAGTTCCTGAAGATGTTCCCCTTCATTGGTCAACGAGAGGATGGATACATATTGCTGCCCGATTTTCATAGTTCCGTTCTGGTTGATAGCCATCGGGTTGACGCTCTTTTGGGTGGCATCGTTTTCCGGTGTCTCGTATGAGAGGTTTATATAGTCATAGATGGCGTTGTTCAATTCCGTATCGTCCATTTTACGGATCTCAAATTGTTGGATGGAGGACAGACCGTTCTCAAAGTTCATCAGAAAGGCTTCCATTTCCGTCAGCCGCTCCTGATATTCCTTATAAGGTTGCTTGAACGGATAGTGCAGCTTTCTCATCAGTGAGGTACCTGATGCGTTTTTCCGTATCTTGCCGTTCCGCTGGCCGTTCGTAAACGTCACATACAGGTTGGTATAATTGTTCAGTATCTCCTTGCTGTTCAGATGACGGTTGTTTTCCGCTATCAGGGCATTGGTCGAATATTCCGTATTATGGTATCGGTCTGTGTAATAGAAATTTTGTTGGTGGATGACCGTACCTGCCGGAAGCATTTTCAAAAGGGCTTCCAACCGCTCATGGATATATTGTGCCTCGCTTTCCGAAAGGGTGAACACTTCGGGCAGAAATAGCCGGTAGCCGACGGTAATATCACCGTTGCCGTTGATGATGGCGTTTTCCGTAATGGTTTGGATGGGCAGTACGTCCCCCAAATCTACGGATTTATCCGTCACTTCTAGCTCCGTCTGCCGGATATAGAACAGTGCTATAAGCAGGCAAAGCGCACAGATAAGCAGCGATATGAGTATGATGATTCCTATCATGGTCATTGTTTTAAGATGAATTTGAAAATGTGTCGCTTGTCGGTTATCTGTCGGGGAGTGGCACTCTTGATTCGGACACTGGTCAGGTAATCCGGATTACCCGCTTTATGCTCCTTTTTCAGTGTCTTGAACAGTAGCCCCGACAGGAACAGGATTCCTGAGATGATTCCGATAACAATCAACGGATGCAGCTGCTTGAAGATGCTTACGATGACCGTAAGGGCTGTCAGTAGCATGAAGATGGCGAACTGCCCTGATGACAGGCCGAAGAATTTGATTGGCTTGTTGATTTTACGCATGGTTCTCATGGCGTTCTGCGTTAGATGATCAGAAAAGCTACCATGATGACCACTACGGCAATAATCCATCCCAACAGATATTCTTTGGCGTGGGGATTGTTCGTGGCCAGTGAATAGATGACAAAGACCAAGGCAATACCAAGTACTGCGGCCAGAATGTATTTGGCTACATCCAATATGGTGTCCGCACCCTCTTTGGCTTTGTCTGTTACTTCTGAAAGACTGTTGATTTTCAGTCCGCTTTGTGCTTCTACTACTTGCGCCGTTCCCAATAACATAAAGAATACAAGCAGAGTGGCTGCTGTCTTTCCATAACGGCTGAAGAATCGTTGAATCGCTTCATTTGCTTTTTTCATTGTTTCCATTTTGTCTTATTTTTAAATTATACATGAATTGATTTCAGTTTGTCCCATTGCACATCCTTGTATTTGATGGATATGGGGCTTTCGTTTGATTGCTCCGGCATCGGCTTGCCTGTATAGTAATAGGCTCTTCCATGCAGATACATATCCGCAATCTCGGCGGCTAGCTCTTCATCTTCCAGTTCCGGCTGGAACACTACGCAGATAACTGGGCAGGTTTTTTCCTGCTTCCCGTTGCGGATAGCCTGTTCAACCGGATGTTCTTTCTTCTTTTCGGGAGAAATAGTTATTTTCTTTTTCCGAAAGTAAAAATGAATTGTAATTCCGGTGAGTACAGCCATCAGTATCCAATCGGTTATATTCATATGAGTTGCCATATTAAGAGCCAGGTCACCAATGCAACGATATAGGTTATAATCGCTTCTTTGGTTCGCTCATGATTGCTAATCAGTTTTTTAAGTACGGCAAGACCGGCACAGAGAAATCCTACTCCTACCAACATGCCACCTATTTCACGGTATAAGGATATCAGGCCGGATACGTTTGTATCAGCTAATAGTATGGTAAAAAACATGTTAATATGATTTTTCCGTTTAGTAGAGCAGTACTTTTATTCCTATATTCCAGACCGTATTCCATTCATCGATAGACAGGGGATTCCAGTGCTGTTGTATGCGGGCAAGCATGGCCATTCGGGGCAGTATGAATATTTCCAGTTCGGTTTCCAGCTTGGGCCCTATGATAAAGGTATATTCCTTTTGGGGATGATGCAGATATTCTACACCGATGAAGCCTCCTATGCCGACATTCCAGTAGATGGATTTCAGATTGCTTGCCAGCGTTCTGTAATAACCTCCATCTAGATAAAAATCCATGCCTTTATCGTGTCTTTTGCCAATGGGTGTTCCGCTCTCAGGTATGACAGGACTTTCGTTTTTGGGAAGGGAGTATTCGTCTGATTTCTCAAAATACCCCACTCCGGTTTTCCAATAACTTTTCCGGTTGATGTATTTTGAAAAAGAGAGACTTGTATAGTTGTCTGCATCACCGAATATATTGGTTCCGTAGTTTATTTCGAGTGCGGAAATGTTTTCATAGTGGCGTTGTGCAAAAGCGTTTGCTGTACATAGTAGCAGTGTAACGCTGATGACGATGAATCTGAGCTGTTCCATGGGAAATTGTCTTTAAGTTATTAATTTTATGTTCTTTATTTATTGGTTTCATTGTAATGCTTCTTTAATTACGCTTTATGATTATCCGCACCGATTAAGATGCTGGTCGCGTTGTTTTCGCTCCAAACATATGGATTATATACGAATAGACAAATTTTGAGAAACGCTTTTATGGAGTCACCAGTGTTTATTTAATTTGCATTAAAAAATATCCATGCTGTAAAACAGCCGGTGTGGAATAATTCCACAAAAAAAAGAACCGGAACGGATTAGTTGTGTAAAACTGTCCGTTCCGGTTGCTGCTGTGGTTTAGATGCGTTTTCGGATATTACTGAGAGCTTGTGGCGTGATGCCGATATAGCTGGCTATGTCCTTCAATGGGATTGACCGGAACAGCCACCTTTCATTTGCCATGAGTTTCTTATAACGTTCTTCGGCATCCAGCTTGTGGAAGTCTTCTTCTCGCTTGATTTTATGGTTGATGGATTTCTCCAAATGAAGCCTGGCCAACTTGTTGAAGTTGATGGATAAGTCGTATAACTGCTGGAGATCCTGTTTGGGCAATCTCCATACTTTGCAGTGTTCCAGTGCTTTCACGTTGTAGTGAGACAGCTGTTCTTCGTGTGAGAGGGAAAAATTAACAAACTCTTTCGGCTCGATAAACCGTGCCGAAATTTCTCTTTTTTCTTTATCCGGGAATGATAGCCGGATGGTACCGGCTTCCAGATAATAGAGGTAACATACTTCATCGCCCCTATTCATGAGGTGTTCTCCCTTTTTGATGTGGATGAGTTCGAAATGTGCGTCAAGGTACGCCTTCTCTTCATTTGTCATCTGCACGTGAAGATGAGCGTTCATGGCCATGAGTGTCTCATCTATCAGGGAGGCAATTTTTTGAACCATTAGATTTGTTTTATGTTTATATAAAGGGTACGGAAGCGTACCTTCTAACATGGACGTGGCGTTCCAACAACAAAGGCACGCCCCGCACCAGTTTCATGCTGGTACAGGTACGCGCCTGTTGTTGTTAATATCTTAACTATAGATGCCACTCTTTTGTTAGACAGGCGAAGTATGTAAAAAAACGGACTGTCAGTTGTTTGACAATCCGCTGCAAAGATACAATTTTATAATTTTCGTTCCAACTTTTAAGGATTCAAGTTAACGACAAGATCCTCCGGACGGATACCTACCACTTTAATATATGTATCGCGGTAGGCGTTTGCTTTTATTTCCTTGTCTTCTTCAGAGTAAAGCCATGTGGTAAACTCCTGATAGTATTCACCGCTTCCCAATTTGAAAGAATCTTTGTATTGGTAATGCCTGCTGACATGAATGCCTTTCTTGTTCAGGAATATGGATTTGAGTGTTTCGTGGTATTGTGAAGTGAGTATCGCCTTTATTTTTTCATCGAAATACTCCAATGTTTCCGCATCGAAAAAGAATTGGACGGTATAGAGCCACTTCTCTCCTTCTCCTTTGATAAACTGAAAATGGAACTTGGTTCGTTCCAATTTCTTGTTGATGGCATTTAAAATGCTTGTCACCTTTTTCTTACGGTCGTGGTTATTCTTTACCGCTACCTCGAAAACATCGGCCAACTGGTCAACAGTGGTGGTGAAATAGGGTTGCTGTCCATGATCTGCCTTGTATTTTATCAAATAAATCATCTTGGCCAGGTTCAGATAAAACTTACGGTAGCCTTTGCGGTTGGGCAATTTACGATAGTCTTTCAATTCTAACAGATTGTACTCTGTAAACAGGGTATTCATCAAATCCTTGCTAAGATGGACATTGTAATTGCGCTTGGTACGTTTTTTTGTACTGAAATCATCCTTAATCTCAAAATTATCCAGTATTTGGATAAACTTATACTGCGTCTTGCCATTCATGGCGTATGCTACAGAGAGGTTGGATGTTCCTAAACGGTACAAGGCCGCTTCAAAAGTGTTTTCTATCGGATGTTCTATCTTTTGACCGTTTTGCTCGGTGATATATACCGGATGTTGGTTGCTGAACAGAAAATCAAGTTGTTTCTCGGTCAGTTTCCGTTGTAATTTGGTGCGTTCATAACCCATGGCCTCACAGAAATCGTTGATAGAGAACCAACAGTCACCAAACAAGTCCTTCATCTGTGAAGATGCGACATATATGATTATGTCAGACATGACTGTACCGCCTGCATCGAACAACACTTCCAATACTTTGCTATTGGAAGACTCACTGAGTGTTCTAGGTACCCTGCTTAATTCTTTCTGTGTGCTCTGCTCTTTCATTGGCGGATACTTGTTGTTTATCATCGGCAAAGATACCTCTTTTTACGGAAGATTACTAATTTAACTTGCTATAAATGAATGTGACGAGATGGATTTTATTATGATATAACCTCGCATTAGTTGTGTAGAAGTGTCCCATTTTAGCTCTTGATTGTCCGTCCAGTTGTGCAGAAGTGTCCCACTTGATAAGTTTAGTTGTGCAGAAGTGTCCCACTTGATAAGTTTAGTTGTGTAAAAGTGTCCTGCATGGCCGATCCAGTTGTGTAAAAGTGTCCCGCTTGATTGTTCCAGTTGTGTAAAAGTGTCCTGTTTTAATGTTTAGTTGTGTAGAAGTGTCCCACTTGCAGTGTATGAATAATAAATCGTAACTATCAGTCTCACAATGTACTTGTTAATCATCTCTGCTTTTTTAGTTGTGTAGAAGTGTCCCACATATTCCTAAATTCCTAAAAACCTAAACAGAAACAAACAAATGTCTTGGATTGTGTATTCTTACTTTCGGAAAAATTTTTCGATGACAGGTGGTGGAGTGTTAATACTATTTAACTTTTTATTTGAAGGATAATAAGAGAGGACTTTCCGGCAGTTGTGTAAAAGTGTCCCGGTTACATATTGGTCTTTACCAATGATGTACAAAAAGAACGCCTGCCCGACAAATGCTGTCGAACAGGCGTATGTTATATTTTTCCGAAAGTAGATTCAGCTGTTCATATACTTTTTCAGTATGGCTTGAATCTCCTTATTGTAGCAAGTCAGCACGTCATCAAGAATATTGTTGGCAATGTTGTGCATTCCCAACCCTGTAGCCATGGCAATTTGTTTCAGCCTTTTGTGGGTTTCGCTGGAAACCCGGATGACCTCTGTATTCTTTAGTTTATGCTCTTCTAGATACTCCGAGAATTTTTTCCCACTCTCTTTGCTTTCTTCCGCTTTTTTGTTTTCCTGTACAGGAAGCTCTACTTCCACCACTGGTTCCGGTTGTACTTCTTGAACAGTGTCGGTTGCCGGAGCTATTTCTTTTATCTCTTCAGACTTTTCGGTAGGCGGTTGAGTCACCGCATTTTCCGCAACGCTGCCTATCTGCTGAATTTCCTGCTCCTTTTTGCTTGCACTTTGCAATAACAGTTTTTTCATGGCAGCTGATGGTGTCTTTTCTTTGTTGGTTCCCATAGTCTTATTCTCCTATATGGTTGCAGATTAATTCCAATACTTCTTCACAGAACGCATCACAAGGATGGTGGTATGCCTTGCTGAGTGTACTCAGGTTACGTTGATAATCTACCCTGGAATCCTTGATGTAATTTTCCATCAGTTGAAAAGGAAGGGATTTCTTATCCTTTTGAATTTCCTTGAACTCCAGTACGTTCGGAAGCACACGGTTCATGACACCACGGACAGTGGTCTTTTTCCCGTTCTGTCTCCTTGTCTCCATGATGCCTTCATAGATATTGTTGTAAAAAGCCAGTGTCGGCCTTAAATCTGTTTGGTTCGGTTCAAACGGTATAATGACTACATCAATGAAATGCAATGTTTCAATAACGCCGTTCTGTTTCAAGTTACCCGGAAAATCGACAAGTATGATGTCGTAATTATCCTGAAGGAAATCCAGTTGATTGATGAACTCGGATGAAGATATATTGATGACCTCATACTCTTCTTCCTTTTTCATATTTCCGTCTTCTGCTTCATCTTCGCGTAATTTTCCGATAGTGTTCTGCATGTCGTCAATATCCACTACGGCAACGGATAAACCACCCTCTTCGTTTGATTGCGAATGGATGTAACCTGCAAACAAAGCTGTCAGTGTAGATTTCCCTACCCCACCCTTTGGATTTTCAAAGGCAACGACTACTCCTGGTAATATTTGTCCCATAATGTATGTTTTTAAGTCTGTATGCAAATATACGAATAATTAATTATATAATTGCATACTGCTGAAATTTATTTTTTATTAAATTACATACATATTTATATTATTTCTTATATACCTATATATATAATTATAAATATATATTATTACATACATAAGTATGTATATAGTTATTTAATTATGTACATATATATGTATGTATATTGTAATAATGAACATAGTAACTAAATTGCTTTTTTGTTACTATGTACTTTGTTATAATGTATATGATTAATCCAGATTAATAAATCAATACTTTTTCCCCATTTGTTTTCATACTTGGATATTATTGTATATATTTGCTGATGCAAGGTATGTTTTTGTAGGTACAAAAAACCTTGCGACAGCCGAGCTGTCGGTTGATGTTCGTTACACTCACATACGCTGTATATATGAAAGAGAATCGAAATATAAGCATAAAGATCCGCTTGACGGAAGCAGAAAAAGAACAGCTTCTTCAGCGTTCAAAGGAAGAGGGAAAGTCCCTTTCTTCCTTTATCAGAGAGTCAGCCTTGAAAGGCAGAAGCATATCGAAAACTGATGTGCAAATGATATATGAACTCCGTAAAATCGGAGCCAATATTAATCAACTTGCCAAACATATCAATACGCTTCCGTCTGATAAAAATATATTGTATTCATTGAGTCGGATTAATCAGTACCTTTCAGATGTGGAAACCATTAACCGGAAACTATTATGATAGCCGAGATACAGCCCTCTTTTTCATCCCACCTTTCCATGAGCCGGAAAATCGAATACCAGCTTTCCAAGGTCAAGGAAGGAAACGGCAAAGTGCTTTGCACCTCCACCGGTGACGAGCTGGCCGCTATGCCTGCCTACATGAAACTCATCTCCCAGTTGAATGACCGGGTGAAACTACCTTATGCGGAATTTATTCTGAGCCTTTATCCGGGTGAAAACCTTTCCGATGAACGGTGGCTTTCCCTTACGGAAGAATACATCGAGAGGATGGGGTACGGTAAATCCTGTTATGCCGTTGTTCTGAATACAGATAAGGCACACAGTCATGTGCATGTGTTATTGACCACTATTGATGAAGAAGGCAAGAGCATCCCGTCAGGGAATAATTACAGCCGTTCCGAAAAGATTTCAAGGGAGTTGGAGCAGAAATACGGCCTGTTACTTTTGGAAAGGGAAGGAGGCAAGAAAACCACATTGGGGGAGTCACAATACCGTAGCTATTATTTTGACACTGCTTTGAAAAAAGCCATGCGTAGTTATAATTACAAGGATAAGTTATCGGTTGTTTTGGAGCGGTCCGATACATACCGGTCTTTGGATAAGCCCTTGCAGGAAATAAAACTGGCCAATGAAGAATGGCGTGTTCTGTTGGGTGATGAAAGTTATGACAACCTTTTCGTATTGCTGGAAAAAGGAAGTTTCTTCAAACCCTTGTTTAAAGATGAACTGTTGCAACAGCTTGACCGTATTTATGCTTTTTCCGAAAGTACGTCTGATTTCAGGAGGAACCTGGAACAAGAAGGATTGTATATGCGCTTGGTTACAAAGAAAGACAAATCTTATTATGTCTATGGTATCAGGAATTCTGGATTTTACCTGAAGGATACTTCGCTTCCACAGAAATTCCGCTTTGGTAATATTCGTTTTGATGGTCGTGGTATGACTGCCGATGAGCAGAAGCATTATCTCTATGACCATGTGTTTAAGGCATTAAACGCTTCTTCTGGCTATGAGGATTTTAAGAAAAGGTTGGCGGAAGAATCGATCCGTGTGACGGAACATGTAAACAGCAAAGGCGCATACGGGATTTCTTTTTATATGGAAAACGTGGAAAATGCTCATGTCTTTAAAGGTGCGGATCTTTCTCGTAAGCTCACTTATCTGAATATCCAAAGGCATTTCGATGGTGTGGCTGTCGGTCTTTCACCGCATATAGATAGGGTAGGGGAGTTCAGCGAACGGGTGGATCGTGAGGCTTTCTATATGCAGGTTGGAGGTGTTACATCCATTCCGGAGCTTGACATCACTGATAGCGGCAAGAAGTCACATGAGGATGATTTCATGCCGTCCAAAAAGAAACGGAAGAGAAAGAGTGGTCCCGATTTCTCTTTATGATGAATATTAATTTAATACATTTTCTTTATGAATTATCAGACTGTTTTACAGAATTATCATCCCACCGAACAGGGGGATTTCATGTTGAAATATGAGATTGATGGCAAGGGATATGTTATTTACTCACCAGAAAAAGGTTCGTTCTCTTGTATCGAATTGCATGGCTTTTCCGAGCTTACTCCTTGGCAATTGGCATTTGTTCTTTCGTTGGATATGCAGCAGATGAAAGAACAGGATGAGTTTTCTCTCTCCGTATGTTGCAAGCGGGAAAAGCTCTTGTCTTATCTCTTTGATGTGGAGGAAAGCGAAGCTGCATTGAAGACAAAGCATGTGTCTGGGTGGCAAGGCTATCTGATGATGGATATACACAAACCTGATAAGGTGCGGAACGTGTTCCAGTTTCATCCGGAAACGAAAGAATCCCGTTGGGTTTTTGATAACCGTTTATGTGTTGCTTTCCTACGGGAGAAAGAGAAAGGAAAGCTTATCCATCTCTGTTGGAGTCCTTCTGTCTTTGCTGCCATCGACAGGGGAGGAGAGCGTACTGCACCGGCTTATCTGTTGGCTTCTGATGCTGTCTTGTTACATGGATATGCCATGAAAAAGATTGCGGAGTGTTTTGCCGGTACACCGGCTGAAGAACGTGTTATCGGTATCCATGTGGGGGATAATGTCTATGAAGCCTTGTCTTTTGTGTGCTATTACGCCCGTAACGTGCAGGATGAATATGTGGTTATCCCTGAGAGAAAAGATGGAATGGTGATTCTTGAAACCCCGAAATGGAATCCGATACGCCAGGCCAACTTTGTGGCTTCACTGAACAAGATGGCTGTTGACCAGGCGAAGAAACGCTATCCGGAAATGGAGGTTCCGAATGAACGGCCATTTACCTGTCTCTCTTTTGCTCGGAAATCTTTTGTTTATTTCCCGGATCTGAAGGTGTATCAGGAGGTATTCTTGAAGCTGTATTTGGGTTTGGTGAGGTTACAAGATGTGCATTTGTTATAAAAAGAGTTATATACTGCTTTTTTAAAGTAAAAAGTTGATACAATTATTTTGGTTAGTTGTTAAAATAAGTCCATTTTTATTTATTTTCCACCATTTGACCTACTATACGCAAATCACTGTACTATAGTGTATTTTGGCAAATTTTCTCTCCAAATAATTTGCATCGTTGCGCACCTGAACCGGAACTCGTCCGGATGTCCGAAGACATCAGGGAGCGTGACGATGCGATTGCCGAGGTTGTGCCAACGTTTTGACACAACCTCCTTTGTTAGAGTTCTTTTATTATTTGCATTGGAAGATTAGTATATTCCGCTATTTTTTCTAAAGCTACATTGTCTTTTTTCATTTTTGATGCAATTTTGATAGTAGAATATCCATAAGAAGGAGTCTGGAATAGTATGTTTGCAAGATATTTGATTGCTTTTATCATTCTTTCCCTGTCTTGTTCATTGTTTAAATTGATTCCGCTAAATTCCGACAATTCACAATGAAGAATCATATAGTAAATACCTCCTATAATTAAGGCTGATATGGCAACAATATCTATTTCCGTTTCAGCAAATGCATCTGCAAATTTCTTGCATAATGGAAGCGTATGCAATTCTCTTAACTTAGCGGTTCTAATGCTGTTTTTGTCTTTTGTTGCAATTTCCCATCTTAATAGCTCCTGCATAATCTTGTTGTTCCATAAGGAATTTAGAAGATTGCATAAGACATTTTCATATTGAATATTGATATTGCTGTCTAGGCTGGATTCTTTAATAATATCACTGAGCCAATAATCGAAAATCTTTACATACTCACTAATAAAGGCATCAAGATCTTTATATCGTTTATAGAATTGAATTGGCTCTATTTCAGCCTTTTGCATTATTCCGGTTGCTGTGAGATTACCGAATCCACCCTCTCTTATTAAAACGGTAGCCGCATCAAGAATGGCTTCTTCTATATCTTTACTATTCCTTCTTTTCCTCCTTTGTTCCATGTTTATTTAATAGGTATAATTTTGTTTATTTCCTCCAGAGCATTAACAAGGGAATCAAGATGTTCTTTCTCATGAGTAGAAAGAACGCTTACTCTTAGTCTTGCTTCCTTAGTTCGCACGGCAGGATATACAATTGCGATGGTAAATATACCTCTTTCTTGTAACATTTTCGCAATTTGATAAACTTTTTTATTATCCCTTACCATTATAGGAAAAATGGGACTGACTGATTTACCTATATCGAAGCCTCTTTTCGTCAGTTCTTTTCTGAGATAGTTGGTGTTATTCCATAATTTTTGTCTGATTTCAGGCTTTGTTTTTATTAACTCCAGTGCTTTCAATACGGAGGCAGTTACTTGTGGAGTAAGAGCCGCAGAGAATACATTACTGTCTGCATAAAAACGGAGATATTGTATGAGTTTTTTTGAAGCTGCGACAAATCCTCCAACACCCCCAAAAGATTTGCTGAATGTGCCAGTTATAATATCAACTTGTTCTAAGCAGTTAAAATGCTCGACTGTTCCTTTTCCGTTTTCTCCCATGACTCCTATTCCGTGTGCATCATCTACCATCAACATTGCATCATATGTTTTACATAAGGCAATGATTTCCGGTAGCATTGAAAGATCACCGTCTTGCGAATATACTCCGTCAATAATAACTAATTTCGTTTGATATTTGTCCCTTACTTCTTTTAATGTTTTTTCAAGATATTCCAAATCATTATGCCCTATTCGTTTGATATTGGTTTCGTGTAATCCGGCTAATGTACTTGTATGTATGAACGGATCTGTAAGTGCTATGTCGTTTTTTCCTAATAATGCTCTTAATACTCCTGCATTTGCACCAAACCCAGATGAGAATAATAATGCATCTTCCTGTCCTACGAAATTTGCAATTTCTTCTTCCAGTTGTTTATGGATATCCAAATACCCTCCAATTACTTGTGCGGCACAGGCTCCTGTTCCATATTTTTTTAGGGCTTCAATTCCTGACTGTATGGTTTCTTCTCTTTGCGACATACCTAAATAGTCATTGGCTATGAAACTTACGATAGGTTTATCGTATCCTTCAATGTTCATGGTGGCTCCAATACCTGTGTGCGATGCAATCCAATAACTTTTGCATCCAAAGTCGTTAAGCTGGTTAATATACATTTGAAAGTCTTCAGCTCTTTCAATAGCGCTTTTCTCATAAGATAGTTCAAAGTCTTTCAGTGAGTAAATTTTCTTTTCCATAGTTTAATATAATATATATTGTATTGCAAAGATACAATTTATATGTTAAAAATAGGTTTTTAGCATATAAATATTGCTTTTTATTTGGGTGTATACAATGTCTATTGTATATTTGCGGTGGGTTATAAATTAAATATTAACAATGAATAGTTGGTTTTTTAATCATAAAATGATTAGTATATATTTCTTGTTTCTATTATTATTTTCATCTTGTAAAAGTGAGTTTGAAAAAGAATATAGTTTATTAAAAGGTAGCCATATAGCTTTTCCTAATACATTATCTATGACTTTTGAAGGGAAAGATACTATTGTAAACGAGCTTTTTAATAGTCAATATAAATTGGTTGTTTATAAAGATTCGATGTCATGTACCCCATGTTATATAGAAACTTTATCAAAGTGGAACCGAATTTTAAATAAATACAATAAAGATGTATTGGCTATTTTTTTCATATTATCACCATCAGAAGAAGAAGAAGAGGATTTTAGATTATTATTAAGATATAGTGATTTCAAATATCCTGTTTTAATAGATAATGAACAGATGTTTCTAAAATTGAATAAGCAAATACCTAATAATAAGAAACTTCATACATTTCTTTTAAATTCGAATAATGATGTCATATTTATAGGAAATCCTTTAGAAAACGGGAGGATAGAAGATTTATTTGAGAAACAAATTCAATGATTAATTATATGTTTAACTAAAAAGATTTTTTATGAAAAAAGTTGTAGTTTTTTGTTCGATGCTATTATTATTTGCATCAAGTATGTGCCTTTCGTCTTGTAGTAATGATGAAAATTTGGAGGTTTTGAAAGAAAATCAGAAAGAACAAATTACAGGACTTACTCAATCATCTAAAACTTTTAAGAATAATCTGATAGATGTTTTGGGAAATCAGCAAACAAGAAGTAGGATTCAATTATCTTCTGAACAATTAGAATCATTGTATTCTACTTCAAAGGATGTTCTTGTAGAATTTGGTTTCAGTACCGAAGAATTAGCTTCGTATTCTGATAATCATCAGGCAGTGATTCTTATGGCGTCTGTTATTGTTGGTATGTATGAAAGCAATCCAACAATGCCTCTTTCTGATGATAATGATCCTACTTGTTGGAGTAAAGAAAAAGCATTTGAATGTTTTAAAACAACTTTGGAAAATTGGTTAGCCCTTCCAATTATAGAGGAAATTTTTAATGTAACAAATGCTTATCGTTGTTTAACAAAGAAAATTTTGAAAGAAGCATTAGAACAAGGTGCTAAAAAAATTCCCGGTGTTTCTATTGTTTCTATAATTTATGACTATTCAAGATGTATGGGATGGTTTTAATAAATGGAAATATAGGCTGTTTCAAAATAGAATGGCAAAAGTAAGAATATTATAGATTGAAACTTAGGAATAAAAAATCTCCTGCTTTAGCCCTTATTTATTTCAATTATTGTAGGACTAAAAAACAGGAGATTTTTATGTTGTAATTTATAGGTTACTAAGTAGACCTTTATTTTGAGATAGCCTCTTTTATTTTAAAAGAATGACTGTAAATATAAAATTTGTGATTTATGCTCTAATAATAATATTGGGAACATTAGGGTTGCTTGATGATGATAACTTGAGTGGGGAAAATATTTTTTATTCATTATTAAAATGGGTTTCTTTTATATTGTTTTTTATGATTTTAATAAACTATAAATATATTTGGAAATATGCCAGTATTTTAAAAGTAAATATATTCATTTGTATATTTTTCTTGCTATCATGTTTCTTTTATGTATTGTCGTTTGTTGGAAAATTATGTAACCTTATTTAGATAAAGAAGGAAGTTTTTCTTCCTTCTTTATCAAGAACATAGCAACCTTTATTTAAAGGTCCTATTTGAAAGCAAGTATAAAGATTCCTTTTATTTTGTATATATAGTTATATTGCTATTTTTAGTCGATGACTACATTAGCAGAAGACTTTTTATGGTTGTTCGTATTTATTTAGGTAATTCAAAGCCGCTTCTTGAATGACATCTTTAAGGGTTACCCCTTTGCGTATTGCCAGCGTTTTCAGGCGTGTGTGAATACTCTGATTTATCACAAAGTTGCAGTGTACCGCCTTTTCCTTTTTAGGCTGTCCCGGTTCCTGAAACGGTGCGGTCGGTTGTATCAGGCTGTCAAGACCGCCTGTCATCCCGGCCGCTATGCTGTTTTTCAAATCTTTCTTATTTGCCATAGTTTAGTTCATCTTTTCCGTTAGTAACTCGTTGCAGACCTTCTCGTAATCTTCCACTCCGGCTGATTTAGGTGCATAGTGGAATATGTCTTGTCCTTGTGTCGGCGCTTCGGCAAGCGCAATGGCGTTGCGTATGTGTGTGTTGAATACCTTTCCCTGAAAGGTTTCCTGCACCAGTTCCGATACGCTCTTGTTCGGGTTCTTTCTTCCGTCATACTGAGTTATCAGTACTCCGGCAATTTTCAGATCAGTGTTAAGACGCTGCTGTACCTTGCTTACGATCTGCATCAGCTTAGCCATACCTCGCATGGTGAGATATGGCGCCTGTACCGGGATGATTAGCTGATCCGAAGCGGTCAGCGCATTTAAGGTCAGCAATGACAATGACGGGGGCAGTCTATCAGGATATAGTCGTACTTTTCCTTGCTCTCTTTGATAAGGTGCGCAAGGAGAAGTTCACGCCCTGCCTCGTTTATCAGTTCCGTTTCGACCGCTAACAAGTCCAGACACGAAGGCACTACACTCATACCGTCCTTGTGCTGGTATATCGGCAGTGGATATTCGCCTTTCATCGCTCCGTAAATCGTTTGGGGCAGTTCGGCCGACAAGCCCAGCGATTCGGTCAGGTTTGCCTGTCCGTCAAGGTCGATTAACAGCACCTTGTAACCTTTCTGCTGCAAAGCCGTCCCCCAAGTTAATGGTGGTCGTGGTCTTGCCTACACCGCCCTTGTGGTCAGAATACATAAAACAATTGCTTTCCTCATAAATACTTGTATTTTAATTTCCTGATGTTTCTTTCTGCAAAAAGAATGATAAATACTAAAAGTAGTATGTACTAATATACTAATCTTAGTGCTTCGTTTTTGAATCGGATAGAATATTATGATAATTCTCCCCCTTGTCTTTTGCAGTAAGCGGTTAAATCATCGACTGCATCTTCAATAGAAAACAGGTGTCCTACTTCATATCCCTTGTCGAGAAAGTCAATTCCTTTCCAACTTCTGAGATAATTGAATGATTCTGGCAACATGAGTTTGGGTTTCTTAGCAAACTCGGATATACAAATCACGATGTATTCTATCTTGTCTTTAATATCTTTTTCCATAAATTTTTTGATACTCCATTCTTTCATTGCCAAATGTAGTATTTACTACCGTAAGTATTTTAGTCTTTTTCCTGATTGAAATATTCTTCTGCGGCTGCCTTTAAATCCATACTGATAAGTTCCCACGCATAGCCCCTGTAACAGTCTATCCCTTCAGGGCATTCTTTGACATCAAAGATTCTTTCAAATCCGGCTTTTATATCGTTTTTCGTAAAGCTCCATTCATCACGCATCATCGCCCATTCTATCATTTCTTTCAGGCTGTACGTGTTGTTGAGTTCGTAAATGTCCCAAAAGTCTTTTTGTCTGGGTTCCTCCTGAGTGATTGCCTTGATTTTCATTGCCGCAATCTCTCTTATGTCCGCAAGCCTGATGCCGTCCGTTTGTTTTACGGGGAAGATAAAGTTTTCCGTATAGAAGAAGTCAGCTTTGATGCAATCTGCCGGAGATTCACCGATGCGGACAGAATAACCCAAAGCAGGCTGGTCTAAGCTGTCTAAGTTTTCTGAATATGGGAAGTTTTCTTGCAAGAAAACTTTCATGGCGGTGGTATTCATGCTTCCGTAGTCTATGGCTGTAAACAAATCTATATCTATGGAGCGTCTGTGTCCTAATTGTAGGCTTAGACACGTTCCACCAACCAAGTTGAAGTCTTTGAATATATCAGATTGCATAATCGTTTTCAGGCAACGGATTAACCGGGGCGATACGGTTTCATTATGAAGTTTCATTGTACAAATTCTTTAAAATTTCTTTCTCTTGTTTCTTTTTTCCATTTACTGTGTGTTCCCTGTAATACAGCCTGTATTGTTTCTTTGCCGTAAAACCTTATGCCTTCTCCTATTTCCTGACTGTTTCCATATTCAAATATGCGCTGAATGACCCATTCCTTGTTTTTAATCCAGTTGATTTTTTCTATTTTCGTGTCCCAAAATAATGCCATGCTGAATTTTGACAAGTCCGGGTGTCTTGTCTGTTCTTTTTCTGTCAGGTAGGCATAGACTTCATAATTGGCTTGTATCTTGTAGAAATAGCCTTCAATACTTATTCCCAATGCTTTTTCTATGGCGATGGATTGCTGAATCGTGAAATCCCTTGTGCCTTTGATTAGCTCACTGATTCTTTGCGGATAGACACCTGCCTTGATGGATAGTTGCTTTTGGGTTATTTTTGCCTTTCTCAAAATATGCTCCAGAACTTTTCCTGCTGGTGTCTTTTCTGATTTGATATATTCCTCATACATGCCTGCTGTATTTTATATGTTCAAGTACAAAAATACATTTGTTTTTGCAAATAACCAAATTTGGTTATCGCCTTTGCAGACCTCCTTCAGTCTTTTCAGAAATATCTTTCAAAAAGATTATCTTTCTGAAAGATATTTCGATGTATCGTTTTTGATGTCTGTTGTACTATAAAAACAGCTTGCTGTGGCTCGATTTGATAAAACTGCTGTCGGTTGTTTTGACAAATCGGGGTATTAGGCTCCCCTTTCCTCGAAAGGTGCGGCAGTCTTTATGTCTTTTCGTATGATGTACCGATTTTTTTTCTTTGATTTTTTCAGTATATTTGTAATACAAACCAATGGGATGGTCATAAACGAAAAAAAACGTTCTTGATGAACGGGTATATCCTTGACTTGGTTACGTGTTTTGATAACAGAGGCTTTACCAAGCATTACGATACAAAGGTACGGCAGGGAAATCGGTCACTCACCCGATAGAGACGGTATTTGAGGTGGCGATCTATAAATTGGGGCTGGAGAACTTGTATTATCCGGTAGCCGGTGAAGATGGCCGTACATCTTATAACTTCGTGCAGATCTTGAAACGATTTGATATTGTTACCGACTTCGAGACAAAGAAATCGACGAAAAGGCTGTATTCGGCGATGATAAGCCCGGAGATTAAAGACTTCATGTTTTCGCTCTATAACCTCTTGGAACTTCAGGATTATCGAAACTTACCCAGCCGTTATCGTTATTTTTACTTGGAGCTATCCAAGATGATTTACCTGATCAAGTATAAGGTCAAGAATAACGAAACTCCTTTCTATGTGCTGACAGTCGATCAGTTGGCTAAGAGGTTGGGGATAGAAATAGCTGAACCCAAATATCGGAAAAAGAAAATCGTCTCGATACTTACGAAAATGAACGGCTACCTGAAATATACCAATTTCAACTTTTCCTTTATCAAAGGTGAGCATGATAGATAGGCTTATACCGTTTTGTTCTCGTTTCCCCAAGATACGTTGTGTTATTTCGATGAAGGACATTATAAGAGTCTGCTTAGGTTATATGTGGAGCTAGTTTATCCTGAGATAGAGTTGGAATCTAGAGGAAAGAAAGTGAAAGAACTGGAGAATGATAAGGAACTGTATGGCGAATTCTTTCAGTGGAAAATATCGAGAAGAAAAAGCAGTTATATATAAATGATTTTGTGGCTGTTTTCGGCAGGTTTCCCGAAGGGTGGACACCAAAGAGGCAGCAGGAAGTTCCTGAATTGGAAAAATTCATTTCTTCAAAGATTGGTGCTGATAGAAAGTCCTCAACTGTGTAAAATCGTCCACTTTTTACGTTTTTTTGCTGTCTTAGTTGTGTAAAAGTGTCCCGTCTTCTGATTCCAGATGTATGTAGGTATCCGCATTGCCCTTTTTAGTTGTGTATAGATGTCCTGTTCTTTGCTTTTGGCTGTATGTAACCATCCCTGCTTCCTGCTCCAGTTATTGATAGGTGTGTGAAAGTATCCACTCTTTTCAAGAAAGGAGTAATAGGGAGGTAAGTCAGTACATGATTGTTATATGGCCGAATAAAGAAACGGGATTTTCTAAAAAAGCCTGATAGCTGTATAAAATGATCCACCATATTACATAAATACACCTAAATCCCTAATTTATATTCCCCAGAAAACTACAAAGAAATGACCGGGAAAATGAATTTTCCCTTCACACGCTCTATACTTACTTCCGGAAAATATTTTCCGGAAGTAAGTATAGAATTTTAGGTTTTTAATATGTCTGGAAGGGTGTCTTGTTCTTTTATGCCAAACTTATTTTTTTAGGGCGTTCCCTTTCGGTCGGGCTATCCGTTGCAAGTCCTCGTTACCCTTCGGGCTTTTCCCTGCTATCCCTAACGCTTTATGCTCCGGCTATGCCGGAAGAGAGGTATGATGATTTTTTCCTGAACTGATAGGAACATTGCGAAGGTAGGCGGGGGCGGAACGTCCGATATTGAAAAGCCAAATCTCCAGCCTTCCCTTTGGGAAGGTAGTATTTACCAGTTCAATCCCGTCCTTATATCCGTCTTTCCCGCTTTCTCTTCAATGCATTGTTCCCAATCAGTTGAGGAAAAATTTATGGTTGGGGCGACAAGCGATGTTTGCGAGTATTAATCTTTTAATTTTGGGCAGTATGGGAACAAAGAGAACCGTATTTGAAGTGAATGACGTTTATCGGGTGATGGAAAACAGCGAGTTGATTTATACTTTGACGAACAGTGAGAAACTGAAACGTGAAGAGTATAAGTATGAACAGATGGAAATGGACGGGCTGTATCTGTCGGATGTATTGGAAACGCTGACACCCAACCGTAAAAAAGTAGCTTATGCAGCGATTGAACTGTATAAACGGTTGAAAGAAGGACAAATAGAAAGACCTGCTCTTTTAGATAGTAATAATGTTTATAAGGTGATGTATCCTGTTTTGTGCGATATTTCCACTGAAGAAGTGTGGGTGTTATTGTTGAACAGTTCTTCCAAGCTTATCCGTAAAGTCCGTATCTCATGCGGTGGGCTAAATACTGCTCTTGTAGATGTACGTGTTGCCATGAGGCAGGCATTGTATTATAACGCCGTATCTTTTATCATGGTGCATAACCACCCGTCAGGAGCACGCAAGCCCAGCAGTGCGGATGACCGCTTGACGGAAGCGGTGAAAAAAGCCGCTGAAACATTGGATATCCGTTTGGTTGACCATGTGATTGTGGCAGGCAATAACTATTATAGCTATGCGGACGAGGGCAAATTGTAAAAGAGGCAAAAGGTGGACGGGAGAAATCCCGTCTGCCCGGCATTTCTGCTTTGGAGTTCTTTTTTGGCAGTCACCCCAAAAAAGAACCAAAAAAATGCTTTCCTGGCTATCGGGTACGATAGTCTGCAATAAGCTGAATAGAGGCCTTTCGGAATATACGTTTTCTATTCACTTTTGTTTTCGGATTTTAGCGCAATGCCATTTCTTCGTAACAAACGATATACCGTTCCGCTGCTACCTATATTTAATATTTTCTGTATCTCTCTGACTGGTGTTCCTGATTCGTAGAGCTGGATGCAGCTTTTCTGTTTGGCGATGTTGTTTTTGTTGATAAGCGTTTTCCTGCCGAATTTGACGCCTTTTTCCTTGGCGATTCTTCTGCCTTCTTGTGTTCTCTCATAGATAAGGTCACGCTCAAATTGGGCGAAGGCACCGAGAATGTTGGCCATCAACTGGCCGGTTGCGCCTTCCGTGCTGATGCTGTCTTGCAGCGAGGTGAATAATATGCCTTTATTCTTAAAGTCCTCCAACAGTGTAAGAATGTTTTTCAGAGAACGTCCGAGCCGATCCAGTTTATATACGACAAGCGTATCACCTTCCCGGAGGAAGTTCAGACAAGCATCCAATTCCGGACGGTTTTGTTGGCGGCCGGTCATTTTTTCCGAGAAAATTTTCTCACATCCGGCAGCTCTTAACGCTTCCAGTTGCATATCCAAATGTTGTTCCCTAGTGGAAACACGTGCATATCCAATTTTCATTTTGTATTGTTTTAGTTGGTTAATGAAGGTTTAATTCTTCATTCTCTCTAATATGAAGACATTAAATCTTCATATTCTTCACGGCTGTATTGGTTGAACCCCTTTTGCTTCATTGCCAAAAGAAGCCTTTCCAATTCTCCGATGGTCACTATTTGTTTACCGATAACGGTAAACTGTTCCCATTCTCCCTTTTCGTTGAGCAGGTATTCCCGGTGTACAAAACAATAGAGAGAACCGTCAATGTCATTTCGTTTCTGCCATTGATGCAGGTGCTTCAAACTGGTGAAACTACCGGTAACAGTACGTGGGATGGAAACCAATACGTCGATTTCCATCTTGAATTTTATATTCTCTTCCGCTTCTCGCATGGTAAGGAGCTAATTTGGGGCTATTTAAGAATTAATGAATTTATTGACTCTTTGAAATCTCATAAGCAATAGCACTCGGAAATTCTTCTCCTTGTAAATATCCAATTACAGCTTCCTTATCCATTTGTTCCAATAATTTTCTTGTATTTTCCATTGCTTGTTTTCGTCTGCTGTTCAGGGAATCCTCCTGTAAATTAAAGACGCGGATGGTTTCTGTTGCTTCTCTATCATTCCTATCTGCTGGTTCGATAACGCCATTTGTTGAAAAAATAAAACGATTTTCCATATTCTCTGTTACAGGATTGAGAATACAGTTATATTTTTTCAACCGTTTGTTATAATCGTTTTTATTGACTGTCTTATCCTTAAAATCAGCTCCAAATTTGGAATCATGTACCGCTGCAATCATATTTTGCCAATCAAATGTTTGGCGTGGGTCAATATCTCTTTTTATGAAATGATCAATGTGATAGTTGTCATCAAGTTTTATCTCTGTATAGCCACATAAGTAATTTTGGTCATCCATACATTGAAACAGGCAATCTTCATATATAGACCGATTCTGTTCTGTATGAATGTCTTCCCATTTATTGGAAGAAGTTTTACGTTTGAGTTTGGTCAGGGAGGAAGGTTCCCCTGATTTATTTTTTTTTTCATCGTTCTTTTTTCTTACAGATTCCAGTTTTAAATTAACCATATCAGGATCTAATTTACCTAATTGCTTGCCTAATTCTTCAAATATTTCTTGAAAAGTAGTAGAATCGTTTTCTTTTAACGCCTTATATGCCTTATTTATTTGTTCTTTTACTTTCAAGTTTCTTGCCATTGAAATGGAAAAGTAGTTGGCTAATACTTCATTTACTAGTTTTCCATAAGGGTTGAATGATGTATGATTCAGATTGCCGTTATCTAGTATGAAAATCTGTCGAGGAGTAAGGTCAGAAAGTACATGGGGTGAATGGCTTGACAAGAAGAATTGACAATTAGGAAAAATCGTTCGTAATTTATCAATAATTTCCATTTGCCATTTAGGGTGTAAATGCAAATCAACTTCATCAATGAATACAATACCTTCTCCCTGTAGTGGGTAGTCACTGTTTGGATTGGCCATAGCGAACCTTCGTGCAAGATCGCATACTAAAGCCAAATAACATTTTTCTCCTTGTGATAATTGGTTGAATTCAATGATTTCAGAATCTTTTTGAATAACATATCTTTGAGGATTACGATGAACACGAAGATCACTGAAATCAGGGAAAAATCTTTTGATGGCTTCTCTGATTGCAGAAAGTTTTTTGTCCTGATAACTTCTGTTGTCACGTATGTGTTCATTCTCGTTATCTTCTTGTTTTCTGTACCATTCAAAAAAAGAACGAAATTCAGTATTCCCTTTTAGTGCGTTTTCATAGGTGTCCCAAATCTCAGGTTCTTTTCCTCCTCTTTTCAGATGAGCTGGTGCATTGTTAATGGCTCGGTTTACTGGATAATACATGATTATAGGTATGTTTCCCCCCTGAGTTACACAGTGATGTATCTCATTGATATATTCCATCATATCCCGGAGTTCGGTTTTTCCGTTATCAACCTTACTTTTAGCATAAGATTTAGAACGATATAAAATCCATTCACCGGAATTTCTCACTTTGATAGAAATTGAACATCCACCTTTCGAATTGTTTTTTATATCTGATTCTGAGATAAGCGTACCGGATGATTTTGGATTTCTGATTCTGGCTAAAAGCCAAGACATTACAAGGGAGAAGGAATCTAATACGCTTGTCTTACCAGATCCGTTGACACCGACGAACAGATTTATATGCTCGTCCAATGTAGGTATTTCTAAATATTCTATACCCCTGAAATTTTCTATTTTTATTGATTCTATTATCATAATCGATTCTTTATTTCTTTAACAAAGAAAGCGAAAATCTTTGGAATAACCGACAAAAGAAGGCTTAAAGTCGCCAAAAAGCTTAATTACAAAGCCTTTACAGTGTCAAACGAAGCCAGCCGTAAAAATTGGGAAACGCAAAGGAAAGCGGTTTTATGAAGCAGAAAGGTTTTCAAAGCGTTACCCGAAACAAAACGCATTTTTAACACCTGCGGCGTCGATTGCGGCATTCTGCGGAGATTTGCTTGTCAAGGCTTAACTCGTAATTAGTTTTGCAATCAAAAAAAACGAGGGCAAGTAGCACACTCTTGCCCTCGTTAAAACTCACTTTTCTTTTCGCACACCTTTAAACGGTGTACCATCTTGTTTGACATTCATGAAACGCCCTGTATCTTTATCCCGTTTTACCCATTGCTCTGTTTTGGGATTATAAACTTGTGAGCGATTTCTTACTGCACCATTGCGATGTCCGTCTCCTGACGGTGGATTTGTTGCCATATTTAACCTCCTATATTTTGTTCTTGAATTAAATAGCCAAGAACACGCTGTTATATTTACAGAAAAAATGATTAGTTTAATCAACAGGATATTTATCAATGCTGACTAATCTATCGTTGTTTTGTCAAATTATACCCATCTGCATCGTTTTCACTTTTATCATAGGCATTGTCAATATACTTTTGAGGATTGGACAAGAATTCATCTTCTTCTATAAAAGCAATATAAGATCCTGTCAATGCATTTACACATTTACATTGATTACAAGCATATACCTTGGGATTCTGATTATATCGATTATTGTTAATAATGTCATAAACCTTTGAATCATAGTAATTAGTAACCGAACATCCATCTGAGTTAGTTGTGGTGTATTTAAACCAGTCATAGCCCCCATTTACTTTCATTATAACACCAACAACGCCATTGGTATGTGACGTTCTATTTTTTCTTTTTATATTTTTAAGGCAATACTCAACCTCCCAATCTATCCACTTGCTTTCTTTTATATGTGGAGAAATAACAACAATCGTTACAGATGTGTCATACATCATATCCTTCAGATTCTTCTTTATATTTTCTGTAGATGTATCTGTTAAGTCTGGAGAATCACTTGTTTCGCCCTTATAGTAACTTGCATCATCTCCCAATGCTTTTATTATTCTATCGCGAAGATTCTGCGCTTCACTATATTTATAAGAAATAAATGTTTTATGTGCCATAACTATTTTACTTTTTTTATCAACTCTATTACTATTTCTATCACCTCGTCTAGCGCTTTAGTATTATCACCCAAAGATACAATATCATGTCGATAAATATCAAACGTATGGTCATCTTGTTTTTCTTTCAACAACTCATTCCATAGCACTTCTGATATATATCCTGTTCTACCAATTGGTATTAAGAAATTACCTTGTTTCTTTGATATTTCATATTCAGACCTCATTCCATTAGATAAAACAGTAGTTTCACCCTCTTTCTTATTACCCAACAAGAAAATTGATATACCACTATAAGATATCATGTCTTGCCTATAAATTTCCCACATTTCTTTTGCATCGTCACCTTGTGGAAAAGGTCTTAGGATTAATTGGTCTGTAAGTGATTTTTTTTGTTTATGATATATTTCATAAAGAGCACCACTTATTACTGCACTGCCAACCCCCAAGCCATACCCTGAAACTATTTTATATCCTTCACAAATTAAACGACCACTTAATTTGCTTATAAATTTTTCGTAGGCTTCTTTACCATTAGGCTTATATTCCGCTGCGGCCCCAGATATGTACACAGTTCGACTATTGTATCTTCTTCTTATACTTTGTAATATTTCTGTTATCTCTGAGTACTCTTTAATAAGTACGGTTTTGATATTAAAGCGTTTCAGATCATCTATAAAATACGATAATTTCCTTTTTTCATATTCAACTTGATTTCTGTCAGGATAATCAGTATCAGAAATATCTTTTAAGAAGCAATAGTGTCCTCTCATATTTCCCTTTAAATGCGTTCTTAAATGAGTACATATATAAGAAAAATTAGGATCAGTAAAACTAAAGCCAATGAACAAAAATGTTTTTGTCATTAGATCTCCTGCTAATGCATTTATAAAAGGAGTTTTTTGATGATAATATGACTCGTAATCATCACGAATCAAAACAGATTCTTCTGGACGATCTACATCTCCATGCATTTTATAAACTACAGCGTCGCGCCCTTTTAAGGAGGTTGTTAGACTTGCACAACAAGGTTTTACATCACATATTTTACCATTATTCTCTAAAGATTTTTCTATCAGCTTGTCATAGTTTGTTGTCCAATATGTAGAAATTGGTAAATGAGCGAGTATGTTATGATTTTCATTAGGGAACTTACCTGTTTGGAAAGCGTCTCTAATGATCTCATTTAATTTTGTGCGATTATTTCCGCTTTTATTGTAATGGTACTGAGCTATTGCAACTAAATCCGATTCTTTTTCAATATCAAGAGCTAATTCCGCTGCAATTCCATTTAATAACTGCTTCCAATTAACACAGCCACTTGGTACAGACAATCCTGCACCTGCAAAAATAGCGGCATCACCATTATTAAGTGCTTGAAGATAATTATCTATGAAAATATCTTTTTGTATAGGCATAACTCAAATTTTATTTAGGATATTGATTACGAATTCTAATAGCCTCTTCTACCCAATCATTTAGATGTTCTTTGATATAATCATACACATTGGTACTAATTTTATATGGTGGATCATAAGTCTTACATATTTCGGATAAATTAATTTCATTACTATCAGCTGGGTGTTTATGTTCGACTATATAGTTAAATGTTTTATCAACACAGAATAATTTGAATGGATTATCTCCTTTTATATCCTGCTCTCCATCAATGTTCTTTAGATTATGCACATAAATACCAACAACTCCTTTACCCTCTTTCCATGCATGTTTAATTTCATACCTACACCATTTTCTTGATGCAGTATCAGAACCGATTAATACAATAACACAAGAGCGATAATCCATATGAGTGTCTATCCACCTTTTAATAGAATCATCTCCTTTGCGCTTAACCTCTTCCCAATCATTGGAAGAAACTGGCGTATTTCCTTCTACTACTCCAATATTCCGAACCTGTCCAGCTCTCCATGAGTCATTTTTAAAATGAAAGCTGTAAAATACTTGTCTTTTTGTCATATCTGGTTTATTATTAAATTTTTATTTAGCAATTTGATAATATTATGTACCTCCGAATATGCTTTCAAATCCTCTGGCGAGTCCTTACAGAGTTGGCATAATTTTTCGGAATTTGTCATCGCTCGTTCCAAATCACCATTCTCTGTCAGGTATTTATAGAGGTTGGTGCGTATGAAATACCGTTTTGTCTTTTCATACCCAGGCATATATTTCTGCAATTCGGGGAGCAGTTGCTCATAACTCTCGTATCGCCGACAAACCACATTAGGCAAGAAGTGGAGCAGAAACCAAAATTCCGTGCAAGGATTCGTTTCTACGAACATAACCTTTCCGGCATATTTCTTCTTGCCATATTCTTTCTTTGCTCGCTGATACAATTGCATTTCGGAAGGAAATTGATACAGTCTGTCCATATCAAATAGGCATACGACATAATCATATTGCTTGTTCAAATAGGACTCTACAAGTTTCAAAATATGATTGATGTCGCTGTGCTGCGGAAAATCCGGAGCGACCTTGAAAGGATAACGACACGCAATCCTCAGAGAATCGAAATAAAACCATTCCGTTTCTCCCTCGCCTATGATGGCAATACTTTTTGTTACTGTCCGCCCCATATCATTAGTCATTTAGATTGATATACTGACTACCCAAGAACGGCAATTTTACTAATTTCCCCTGCTTGTAAGCATTATATGGGGAAAGATTCTTATGCAGTCCCAAAGAAGACAGGCGCACAATTTTTGTTTCACCAAATTCGTCTTTGTCGGTAAACCATATAGTATCACGGCGAATGAAATCCTCGTTGAGAAGATTAATGTCATGCGTTGTCAGAAGCATTTGGGATGTTCCGTTACTGTTTGCTAAAAATACTTTTATGAAATAAGCCAGCAGTTCATAATGAATACTTGTTTCCACTTCATCAATGGGCACAAACCGATTGGTCTTTAACAGGTAATTCAGAATTACAGCCATTCCCAAGAATCTCATCGTACCATTGGATTCATATTCTTCCGATAAATCATATACTTTATCGCCTACCTTATGCATGAAGGTCAGTTCCGTATTTGTGATTTTACCCTTTCGTAGTATCTCTGCCTTTGCCTCTTTGTCAATAGGGGCATTCTGAACCAGTTGCTCCAATTCTGGAGTAATCAATTCTTCTTCTTCTCGCAAGGCAACATCTTCTATATTAAAATCAGAAGCTTTCAGGAAGTCTAAAACAAACTTTTTCAAATCCCCGGTTTCATCTTTATCCAATCGTGATTTAACATATCCCGAAAGCAGCATACCGGGGGCCAATACATCCTTCACTTGTTTGGCAAAGTAATCGTACACATCATTCAATTTAGTCCGTTCTACATTGCTCTTGCCAAATGCGGCAAGCACACTGCAATTGTTTATGGTATTACCCGAAATGACATCCTGACTCTTTTTGCTCATTTTCAGATTTGCTCCAAACTCTATGGTTGTTGAATCCGTATTCGCATCGTAACTGCGACTATACAATTTTGTAGGACGGATGGATTCATAAACAATCAATGTTTCAGAGTAAATGTATTTCTCGTCCAATTCAAAACTAAGGATATATTTTGCTTGGTTGATGTAGAATACCATTGACATTTTCGTTCTTTCATTCCTTGAAGTTTCATCCAACATGAAAGGAACAACTCCGGTTTTTTCATTACGGTCTTTGGGCATTCTCAAAACAAGCATTCTGAAAAAATCAACAGCATTCAATATATTGGTTTTTCCTGAAGCGTTGGCACCGTAAATGATTCCTATTTTCAATAACCGGATACCCTCTTTTACTTCATACAAATATTCATCGGACATAAAAGTGTCTGATGAAGGTTCAAAACTGATTTTTTGAACCGACTTAACGGAGAAAAAATTCTCAATACTGAACTCTGCTATCATAATCGTTGCATTTATCTTGTTTTGAGTACAAAGATATAAATAAAATGCCGTATAATAAAATTATAGACAGATATATTGTAGTTAAATTACAAAATTTGCAATTAAAAATAGAATTGATATTTTTATGATTCGTAAAAATAACCAAATATGATGATTAATTTAGATACGGCATTGAACATTCAGAAAATATGATTATCTTTGTCATCAGCTAATCATTCCACTTCTATTTGAAGCAAGGTGTAGAAGATAGCACGTTACAAATCCATTACCTATTACCATAAAATGGATTTATAGATCTTTGAAAGATAGAGATATACTACTAAGCAAAAGAATTGTTGGCAAATCGTTACCTCAAAATCGGGCTATCTACCCAAAATCCTTATTCCCTTAGAATAAGGACTTTGTTCCGAAATTACACTAAATAACTGGATAACAGATGTGTATCAAAAGAAATCATTAAAGGTTCTCCTATAGCTGCTAATAATCCACTTGAAAAGTTATACCGTATGATTCAATTGGTAGGGTATGTTCTCTTCTGCTTCTTGTATTTACAGTACGTTTATGATCGTATGGGCAGGAAGATCCAGCTTAGAGAAAGCGAATATTTTCTTTCCCAAATCCTTCAGAGATGCCCCGATATGGTACACTTCTGTTTCGTCTATGACCAGGAAACGGTCATGGCAGCTTTTGTAAGTTCTTACCTAGATAGGTGTATATTGATCATTATGTCTGTTAAGGTCTAGTTGGAGTTGTGCGCTTATCTTGTGCGTGTAGATAGTGGCTGATACTCCTGAACAACGCTTACTCAACATGAGCAATACCGATTCGTCCACATAATTATCAATAAGTATAAGGGAATGTTTGGCTGATTTGATTAGGTCAGTCGCAAATTTATAGGCATCGAAAATCTGGCCGTCAAAGAAGATACCTTCTACTGGAGGCAGCGAAGTGCGCACGAAAAAGTCGATTTTCTTGTCATGTTCAGCAATGGTTTTCTCTATCTGGAAAAACTTGTTATCCATTCTCTGCTCAATCTCATTCAACCGTTGATTGATTGAATACCCTTTCAGCAAATAATCCTTTAATACATTATTTGCCTAGCGTCTAAAAAGAGTTGCATTCTTACTATTTACCCGGTAACCAACCGATAAGATTGCATCAAGATTATAAACCTTAGTTTTATAGATCTTACCGTCTGAAGCAGTTAGTTCCAAAATGGAACATACTGAATCTTCATCCAATTCTGAACTACTAAAAATATTTTTTAAGTGCTTTGTAATCGCTTGTCGTCCTGTTCCAAAAAGTTCGGCTATCTGCGCTTGTGTCAGCCAAACAGTTTCGTCCTCTAAGCGTACTTCCAGTTTTACGGCTTCATCCGGTTGGTATAGTATGATTTCTCCTTGCTTCTCCATCTGATGTTTCTGTTTTATTATCCATTGACAAAGATAATAAAAAGAAACAGGTAAAAGCATTTTTTCCGGAAGTATTTTCCTTATTTTCTTGTTTCTTTTTTATTTTAATAAAACAGAAACATTCTGCTGTTTTAAAAATCAGTTATCTGTTTGCTATTCATAGTTAGGGTATCAAATAACTCAAATTCAAATGGAAATGCAACTTTACATTTTATGTAGATTTGTTTGTTAACTTAAGTAATAGTTGCTACATTTGTTTAGCTATATACATGGATGTAGGGAATATTGCAAATAAAGGAGAATTGTTTTAAATATAATTTGGGGGCTCTTCGGACATGTCTGGTGTAAGACTGAGAAGTATAATCGAAACAGATAAAGATAATCATTTGTTTGCAGTTCTTAGTAAAATAGCAAAGGCAAAAGTAGTGAGAATGGGAAATAATATTTTTTCTTAAAAACGGAGTTGAAGCAAGGTTATGAAAGATATACATTATTATTTTATTTTGAATGCCGGTGTGACTGATGGTGAAGAGATTACCTATGGAGTGTTACAGGGAAAGATAGAATATAAGCCGGGGGCTTTTGATTCTTTCTGGAATAGGAATGATGCGGTTGCTCGACTAGAAAGTGAAGAGATCCGCAAACAGATGGAAGAGTTAGGTGTGCAGATGGAAATTGTACAGATGGCTTAACCGGAAATTGTTTTCACAAGGCTTGCTGCGGATGCCAGACTTTAAATAATCCATTGGATTAATTATCTGTAAGCATCCGATAAAGTACACATTGTATTTTCATAAAATAGAAAACTCGATATCAACTTTAGTCAAAAGCTAATATCGAGTTTTTTTTTTATTCTTCAACATAAATATTTAAACTCCAATTGGATTCGTGTTGGATTTCTCTAACTTCCAAACATCCGGAAGAAGTTCACGAACATTTTTCCCGGAGTCCTTTTCCAGATAGTATGGAAGTTTGGCTATGACATCATTCAGCCATTCCCTTGGGTTAATTTCCTGTGCTTTACAGGTAGCTAATAGTGAGCATATGATTGCTGTATTTTCAGCTGCTTCGTGGTTACCACAAAAGAGGAAGTTCTTTCTGGACAAAGTAAGTGGTCTAATCGCATTCTCCGCCAGATTATTATCGATTTTCAGATTTCCATCTTTCAGGTAATTCTTCATTCTTGGCCAAAGAGGATAAGTATAGGTAATAGCTTGTCCCATGCGACTTCTTGGTGGTACTTTTCCATAAGTCTGTTCCATCCATTTTTCAAAGGAGTCAAGTATGGGAGTTGCCTAAACGCTGGCGGAGTGCACATCGTCCCTGCGCATCGAGTTTTCGGGCATCTGCTATCTGTTCAATATGATATAGTTCCTGTTTACTCATTGATCGTTTCATAACTACGTTTTTGATCGCAAAGTAATAGAAGAGTTTTTAGGTCTACAATGTGTACTTTATCGGATGCTTACGGAGAAGTCGAAAATTCAACAGGTGGAGAAAACGCCGGACATCGAGCAGCCTATTTCCAAAAAGAAGCAGCAGGAGAAAGATCTGGAACTCCTGAAGAAGTCAAAAAGGAGCAGAGGTTTCGGAATGGGCATGTGAACTTATTCTGAGAGTATGAATTTTGTACCGTTATGAGGTAACGAACAAGGATGAACTTCATCAGGAAATCTATCTTGAAGAAGAAAAAACTCCTCTTGAGTAGTGTTATTTTTTTGTTTTTTAGAATATTATATCTTTTGCTTTTGTAAATTTAGAGTGCTGAAAGAACTCTAAGAAATATATCTTAGAGTTCTCAAAGTATTGTTTTTGTAGGGTATTAATATCTTCTATACTTATTTCATTTTAAATTGAATTTTAAAATAGCGTCCTCATTAGTTTCAAGATTAATACCATAAATGCATTTGTATTTCTCATCAACAATTAAAGAAGATATATTATTATTTAATAAAAGACGCTTTATAGGATTCCCTTTCCAATCATATACTTCAACGGAAGATGAATGAATTTTTTCTGAATCTCCCCAAGGAATACCAGAATATAAGGCATATATTCCTATTTGAGTACAACTTAGGTCTTCATAACGAACAATATTATTATCTACATTATATTTAAATTTGCTTCCAAAGGTATTTCTATTAAATAAATAGAACTTTGGAGGAAAATCAACTCCTATTTTACCAGTTAAATATAGTTTGCCATTCCTTATTTCTCCAAATTCAATTCTATCAATAAAAAAATAAGCAGAAGCAAAATGATTTCCTGAAACAGTAATCCACGTATCATCAAACTCGGTATAGTAGTCTTTCCCTAAATCCTCAGTTAAATTAAATGTATTGGGTAGCGTATCTAATAATAATCGTTGTTTGATATTCCATAATTCACGAGTAGAGCTTTTACTATTGCTTCTTTTCGTTAAATATTGAGTTGTATCAACATAATTCATTTCCCAAAAAAATTTATTGTCAAGGCTTGGTAAATAAAATTCTTCTTCCATGATAGCACAAGTATCAGTTAATAGATAAGATACATATTTATCTGTGGCATGATCACGAAAGGCAAATCGATTTTCAGGCATATTTTTTATGACAGTAGGCATCAAATATTCTCCCGGTCCTGTTCCAATGGGGCAAAAAGAATATAAGAAATGAAAGGAAGGTAAAGAGTAGACATAAAAATTATATTTAGCATTTGTCTGTATGTCACGAAGGATTATATAATCTTTTGATTTATAGATATTACCTGCTTTTATTATTTCATTAATTGGAACTTGTATGGCATTTAATGTTTGTTGTTTGGGAAAGTTTTTTATATAAGTATTGTTCTCATTGTTACATGAAATGACCAATAGTAAGAAGCTTATTATTAGCAGTTGTCGAATATTTAACATAGGCTTACTTATAAACTGTAAGTTACAATATAAAGAACTCCTGCTTTAGTCTTTGTTTATTTCTATTTATAGAACTAAAAACAGGAGATTTTTATTTTAGTAATTCTATTTTGAGACAGGTTCTTGATTTATAATAATAAATGAGAAAATATTAGCATCTGTTTTTACATTTTCCTGTATATCTACCACAATCACAAGCTATACCACCTCCGGAATTTCCAGACCATTCTTTACAACTATCAGTACACTTAGCAGTTTCTCCACTTGCTAATGCTTCTATATTAGCTATCATTAAAGTTGACATTTGACTATTATTTTCTGTTTGTTTTATACAATATACATTGTAAACTCCTATTGAAATAATCAAAGATACAGTTAACTTTAAAATTTTCTTTTTCATATTTTTATGATTTCTATCTACAAATATAGGAACTATTTATAAAAAGAAAAAGAAATAAAATTATTTTTTTTTGATAAAGGAGTTTTGTATGTGCATCTACAAAGCAACCACCGAAGCCGGATAAGATGTTAGGTTGCGTGTAAGTGACCGTTACAAGGGTTTGTTTCATGAATGTTTCAATTTTGTCTATAATGGCTTCCATTGGCTTGCTCAAGCCTGTAGCTTCAGCAGATACCAATACTAAATCTCCTTCTTTTATGTTTTTGTTCATGGACAAGTCTTGTCATTACTATATTCCCATGATATCTTGAAGGCACAAAGGTAACTCCGCACGCCGCATTTGTAAAGGGACGTTTCACTCTCCGGATAAAAAATCTCCTGTGCTTGCTTTGTTCGTGCGGTATTTTTTATCCTTCGCCCTTGACAAATACTCTGTGCTTCGCTGGCAGGTGTTTAGGAAAAAAGAAAAAAATGTTGTTCTTTAGTGGGTGTCCGTTTTGTCATTTTGTTACCGGGATTTGTCCGCATGGTGGGAGAACCGCACCGATCAGCTGGATATGCAATATCATTTTGTAATAATTGGCAGGTTGTTTTTGCAGTTAATGTTCTGATATCGCTTTCCTTTTGCTCTTAGCCTGTATAAGTGTATATTTATCGATTTATTAATGAAAAGAAATGTTCGTTTGTTTTATGATTTCATATGGGAAGGGAGATATACAAGTATCCTCCCTTCCCATATAATTTAGTAATTTTTTTCTTCTGCTTGTGCTGTTCTAATAGCTGTTCTTCTGCCTGAACTTGTTGTTAAAGTAAAAACAGAATTATCTTTTGTGTAATATCCTTTACAGAATATAGGAAGTCCAAAATTAACTTCTGAATAATTGATCTTGAAAGCATTTTTTATATCATCTAAAGAATTGAAGAATTGATTGGCTTCTCCTTGTGTATCGTCAGAAATAAGATATAGTGTGATTGTTGATTTGTTTTTGTAGGGTGTAACCGGTAATGCTGAGGAAATCTGGTCTGTATTTAGCAGTGACACGCGCACATTCTTTAAACCTGATTATGCAAGGATGTTCAATGCCACTTATATTGGCGGAATATTGGAATTGTTTAGTGTAGGGTCCGACTGGAAATTGGCCATGGATACGATTCAAAATGTACGCCATTGCTTAACTTGGGATTCATCTTTTCATCCAGACTGATATGAATCTCTTGAGAGGTTTGTTCGACTCCAGAGATAAGAAAGTAATCTAATATCTGCGCCGGCAACACAAGGCTGGCTAGCATGTTCAAATAATCGTTTTTTATAATGCGAAGTAAGCAATACTTCACGAGCATAAAAAATAATCCCCACTAAAAATCTACTGAGCCAATATTCCCGTGATAGGTTCGTTGAATGCTACTGTCAACTCCAGTTCCCTGGGATATAGAGATATTATGGACATTATTGAGAATAGTGATTGTTGAACTGAGTTCTGTTCAGAAAAGCGGTAAATTAAGAGAATACGTATTTATCTTGGTTCATAAGCGGTCTTCAATTTGACCGCTAAGCTACGAATTAAAATCCGTTTCATTTTAAAATACTGTTTAAAAGACTGTATTTCAATAAATTCAAAGACCGATTAGTCAACTTTTATTAGACAGTAGTAATTCAGGTTATTGCCAGATAAATTTCATCTCGCCGGCATAAATGTAAGAATTAACTTAACCGTTTGCGTAAACGATATTTTTTTTGAAAAAATCTTATAAACATTGCATTGCATTTTAAAATAATATTAATACTTTTACACCCAAAAACAAAAGAACCTTTAAAAAAGAGGGAATTCATTAACTTATTGATTTATTTTTTTATAATTAAGAACTTCCCTTAAAGCCAGAATAAAAAATCACAGATGAAGTCATAAAACACATCTTCAAATATTAAAGCTATGAAAAAAGAGCGACTAAAGTTAGTAAGCGCTATGTTACTTTTATCCGGCTTTTCTACCGGATATGTTCAGGCCGCCCCTCATGCAGCGGCTGTAGAAATGCATTCTGTACAACAGGACAATGCTTGTACGGGAGTGGTTGTGGATCAGAACGGTGAAACCGTCATCGGTGCGTCTGTTGTTGTCAAAGGGACAACGAACGGAACAATAACGGGACTGGACGGAGATTTCAGTATTCCAAACGTAAAGAAGGGTGATGTCATTGTCGTTTCATATGTGGGTTATATGAACTCTGAAATCATATGGGAGGGCAAGCCCTTGAAAATAGCACTGAAAGAAGACAGCAAGACCTTGGACGAGGTTGTTGTTGTAGGTTATGCGACTGTCAAGAAAGCCAATCTGACCGGTGCGGTTTCTGCCGTCGATGACAAAGTGCTGGCAGACCGTCCCATCGTCAATCTGGGACAAGGTTTGCAAGGAACAATCCCTAACTTGAACATCACCACCAGCGGACAGCCGGGAAAAGGCTCAAGCTTCAATGTCCGCGGTGAAACGTCCATTAACGGTGGTAGCCCGCTGGTTTTGGTTGACGGAGTACAGATGGACCCGAACCTGATCAATCCGCAAGATGTGGCAAGCGTATCTGTATTGAAGGATGCAGCTTCTGCCTCTATCTATGGAGCCCGTGCCGCTTATGGTGTTATCCTTATCACAACCAAGAGCGGCCGCAAGAATATGCCTACACAAGTGTCATTCGATGCATCTGTCTCATTCAACAGCCCGACAACCCGTCCGGAATATATGAATTCCATGGAATATGCGCACTGGATGAACGCCGCAAACAATACAACCAGCGGCCGTGACCTGCTCAGTCAGGAGGAAATGGAGCATATAGAGGCTTATTTCTATGATCCGGTCAACAACCTTCCGGTCTTTGTGGCAAAGGACCCCAGCAGCTGGCAGTACGGAAACTGTCAGGCCGGCAAATATGCCTATTGCGGAAATACGGATTGGATGAAAGAGATGTATAAGAAAACTTACCCTGTCCAAAAGTATAATGTAAATATTAACGGTGGTAGCGACAAGGCCACTTATTATACCTCGGTGGGTTATATGGACCAGGGATCACTGATGCGTTACGGGGATGAGGGCTTCCGTAAGTTCAATATGGTGAACAATATCAATTATGACATCAACAACTGGATGCACGTATCCATGAAGACAAGCTATATCCGTACCGAACTGGACGGACTTGCCCAGGATGCCGTGCACGGAGAGTCATGGATCGGTAACGACACACAACCTCTCATGCCTGTAAAACATCCTGATGGTAACTGGTCAGGTCAAGGTAATTACACCAACTTTGCCGCAGTTTTGGATGAGATGGGTTCACGTAAGACCACGAAGAATGACTTCTGGAACACCCTTGCCTTGAAACTTACCCCATTGAAAGGACTGACAATCAACATGGACTATACATTCAACTATTATGCGGAACATGGCAAGGTACACAGAAAAACATTCAACGAATACGGTATAGATGGCAAATTCTTACAGGTTTTCCAACACTCCAGGCCAAGCGGCGTGTCAGAAAGCCAGGCCAATGACACATACAACGCTTTCAACCTGTTCGGTGACTATGAACTAACTTTGGGCAAACATTATTTTAAAGTAATGGCCGGTTACAATCAGGAAACCAAGCATACCCGTGGCTTCTCGGCAAGCCGGGATGAGCTTATCTCCAATGACCTTCCCTCAATGAACGCCGCTACCGGAGAGAAATATGTGGGCAACTCGGATGACAGCTGGGCCACAAGAAGCGGTTTCTTCCGTGTAAACTACAGTTTTGCGGACCGTTATCTGTTGGAGGTGAACGGCCGTTATGACTTGTCGTCCAAATTCCCGAAAGATGACCGTTCCGTATTTAGTCCTTCCTTCTCTTTGGGCTGGAAATTATCGGAAGAAAGCTGGTTCAAACAAACCACTAACGGATTTTTTGATGAATTGAAGATAAGAGCCTCTTACGGTAGTCTGGCAAACCAGGCTTTGGATAATGGGTGGTACGCTTATCTGTCCAATTATGGGACAGGTACCTTGGGATATATCATGGGGGGAAAACAGCCCCAATATGTATTGCCCGGTGGTCTTGTAAGCAATACCGTTACCTGGGAAAAGGTTACCCAGTGGGACTTGGGGCTTGACTTTGTCATCCTGCAGAACCGTTTGAAGGGTACATTCGACTATTACCAGCGTAAAACAACCGATATGTTGGGACCGGGTAGAATATTGCCTAATATCCTAGGTATGAGTGAGCCCTTGGAGAATGCCGCCGATATGGTAACACGCGGTTGGGAACTGGCATTGACCTGGAATGACCAGCTGGACAACGGATTGCATTACAGTGTGGGATTCAATCTTTCTGACACCCGGGCGGAAATCACCAAATATGACAATCCGACCAAGTCATTGTCTTCTCCATATTATGAAGGACAGATAGTCGGTGACATCTGGGGATATGAATCCAGCCTGTTCCAGTCTGCCGATGAGATAGCTTCGGCTCCTGACCAGTCCAAACTGGACGGCGGAATCAGTAAGGTGCCCGGTGATATCAGATTTATGGATATTGACGGCAACGGTGTCGTGGATTATGGAGAGAATACGGTTGACAAGCCGGGTGACATGAAGATTATCGGTAACAACAAGGCGCGTTACCGTTACGGATTCAATATCTCGGCGGACTGGAAGGGCTTTGATTTAGGAATATTCTTCCAGGGTGTCGGAAAACGTGACCTGATGCTCCCCTATACATTTAAATGGCAATACGGAAGCATGTGGCAGGTTCCTACAGCTGTAGGTAACGATTACTGGCGTGAAGACAATGCAGGGGGCTGGCTTCCGGTGGCACGTTTCAACGGCAGCCAGGCTTTAGGTCAAAACCAGACACGCTATCTGCTTGACGCATCCTACCTGCGTCTCAAATCATTGTCTTTCGGATATACCCTGCCTGTTTCCCTGACGAAACAATGGGGAATACAGAAATGCCGCGTATATTTCACCGGAGAGAACCTGCTGACCTTCAAGCATACTCCGGAAGGATTTGACCCGGAACTGGACGATCCATACAAGTATCCGCAGCAGAAATCGCTGGCTTTGGGACTTAATGTTGTATTCTAATCTTAACACAAAACTTTTATGAAACTGAAATATGTACTTTATATGGCGGCTGCCCTGTCTCTGACAGGCTGTAATGACTCTTTTTTGGAAAGAGGTCCGCAAAATTTGAACGACCAGAGTTTTTGGGTATCTGTCAATGACCTGAAAGCCTATGCCAATGCCTTTTATGGTCTGATACCGGGAGGAGTCAGTGTTCTGGATGACACGGACAGTGACATTCAGGTCCCCAACAATATCAATTCTTTCCTATGGGGACAATATGTTGTACCTACAGAAGGTGGCGTATGGCAAAAATCAAACTGGCAGAACATTCGAAACATCAATTATTTCATGACACATTATCAGAGTGTGCAGGCTGCCGAAGCGGATGTCAACATTTATGTAGCCGAAATGCGTTTCTTCCGTGCGCTGGAATATTTCAACAAGATTCAACTTTTGGGAGATGTGCCTTGGCTGGAAGTTGACCTGAATGTGGACAGCGAGGAACTGTACGGTCCGAAAATGAAGAGAAACCAAGTGTTCCAAAAAATCATCGAAGACCTGGATTTCGCCATCCAATGGCTGCCGGAAGCAGGCAGTGAAGAAGCCAACCGCCTGAATAAGGACATAGCCAGACACGTAAAGGCACGTTTCTGCCTGAATGAAGGTACCCATTATAAATACCATGATGAATTGGAATATGCCTCAGAAGCAGAAAAGTGGTTGCAAATGGCTGCAACTGAAAGTGACAAGCTTATCACATCAGGAAGATATGAAATCTATAATACGGGCCATCCACAAGAAGACTATTTCAATATGTACCGCATAGACGACAAGAGTGACCTGAAAGAGGCCGTCCTCTACGTGGATTATAAGACGAACATACTTGAACACAACATGGCAGCTGCAGGACGTGAGGCCGGATGCGGTTTCTCCAAAAGTTTTGTAGAAAGCTTCCTTTGTTCGGACGGGCTTCCCATTTCACTAAGTAATAAATATTTAGGCGATGAAACAATGAGAAAGGAAACGGCCAACCGTGACCCCCGTCTGAAGCAGCTGATCCTCACCAACGATTTTCCGACAAACGTGACAGATGACCTGAAGGACTCTACTTTTGTAGTGAATGAAGATGAGTTTATCACCCAGCACTGTTTCACAGGATACAGACCTATCAAAGGATTCAATCCCATATACTCACAGGCGTTGTATATGAAAAGCTCCTTCGATGGCATCGCTTACCGTTATGCAGAAACCCTGCTGATCAATGCGGAAGCAAAAGCGGAATTGAATACCATCACCAATGCGGATTTGGATAGAACTGTCAACCAATTAAGAGACCGTGTTGGAATGCCTCACCTGACAGTAAATGTAGGCTTTACCGATCCCAAATGGCCGGACTGGGGATACAGTCTGAGTCCTATTTTGCAAGAGATCCGTCGTGAACGCTGCATTGAGTTGGCAGGAGAAGGCTTCAGATTCAATGACCTGAAACGTTGGAAAGCCGGTAAAGTGCTCAATAATGTACTGACTTATGTGGGGAAAAGAAAACCAGACGGTAATCTGGCCATTGTATATCCCAACTACACAAATCCCGACCTTTCATATCAGGCAGGAAAAAGCCGTACTTGGGAAGACAAGATGTACCTTTATCCGATTCCGACTGGAGAACTTCAGAGAAATCCGCAATTGTTACCACAGAATCCGGGATGGTAAATGTAGTGACAACGGATTTACAAGCTGTGATTTAGATTGACAAGGAGACCGCCATGGGCAAATATATGTACCGGTGGTCTCTCTTCATTTTGTCAGCCCGGTCACGGCATTGATGAGTAAAATCCCTCAAAACAGATAAATTCAAGTATGTCAGTATTCTATCAAATATTTTATAACAATGAGAAAGATAATCTTAACCGCAGCCTTGGTTTGCGCCTTTTTAGCTGCACAAGCTCAGGAGTACTATGAGAAACAAGTGACCTTCCCCGTCGGGGCAACTTTGGAACAGAAAGTGGATATGGCTTCCCGCCTGGTGCCCACTCCGCAACAGTTGGCATGGCAGCAAATGGAGTTTACCGCTTTCCTGCATTTTGGCATCAATACGTTTACCGGCAATGAATGGGGAAGCGGAAAAGAAGATCCTGCTGTCTTCAATCCCACCGAACTGGATTGCGAACAATGGGTGCGTTCACTGAAAGAAGGCGGTTTCAAAATGGCGATTATTACGGCCAAGCACCATGATGGTTTCTGCCTTTGGCCTACTAAGACAACCAAACATTCTGTGGCCAATTCTCCGTGGAAGAATGGCAAAGGAGACGTTGTCCGTGAGTTGCGCGACGCCTGCGACAAGTACGGCATCAAGTTTGGTGTTTACCTGTCCCCATGGGATCGTAATGCCGAATGTTATGGCGATTCTCCCGCATACAATAAATTCTTTATCGAACAGCTCACCGAGCTTCTGACCAATTACGGTGAAGTGCACGAAGTTTGGTTTGACGGTGCGAATGGAGAAGGTCCCAACGGCAAGAAGCAGATTTATGATTGGGATGCCATCTTGAAAACCATCCGCCGACTGCAACCGAAAGCCGTGACAGCCATTATGGGTGATGATGTACGCTGGGTGGGCAACGAAGGCGGATTGGGACGGGCCACGGAATGGAGTGCAACAGCTTTGATGCCTAATTCTTATCCGGGTTCTGATGAAATCTATAAGAGATTGGACATAAATGCCATGTCCAAGGATTTGGGAAGTCGTGAATTAATATCTAAAGCATCGCACTTGTTTTGGTATCCGTCGGAAGTGGATGTATCTATCCGCCCGGGATGGTTCTATCATGCCGAACAGGACAAACAGGTACGTTCACTGGCCAATTTGGTGAACATCTATTATCACTCCGTAGGCTGCAACTCTGTTTTATTATTGAATATTCCACCCGACAAGCGTGGCTTGATACACGAGAATGATGTAAAACGTATCAAAGAGCTGGCTGAATACATCAAGAAGACCTTTGCCGACAATAAAGTTGAGAAGGGAAAAACAGCATGGACAGCCCAAGTGGGCGATACCAAAGAATACAAAGTCAGAAAGAATGCACTGGCCAATACTTTTCTGATTCAAGAAGATATCACAAAAGGCCAGCGTGTGGAAGGTTTCACGGTGGAAGTGTTTAGCAATGGTGCATGGCATCATGCAGGCAAGGGAACCACAGTGGGATACAAACGGTTGCTTACTTTCTCGGACAGCCATGCGGAAAAGGTCAGAGTGACTGTCACTGGTACCCGTGGAGATGCCAACATCAGCAACATTGGTTTATACTATGCCGAACCATTAATCGACAATACAATTAAAGTATCCCTGAGCGACATTCCGGTAGATGATTGGAAAACAGTGGGCATGGATGCAACAGCAGCTATTGACGGCAAGCAGGAAACCGTATGGAAAACCGATACTCTGACTTCTTTGGTGGTCGACATGGGTAAGGATGTGGAAATAGCCGGCTTCAGTTATACTCCTGCACAAAAGGAAGATCTGACCGGAACCATTTATAAATATAATTTTTATGTCAGCCGGAACGGGAAGGAATGGACGAAATGCGACACCACAGGTGAATTCAGCAATATCATGCACAACCCTGTCCCTTACTTTGTACGCTTCGGAAAAACTTATCCGGCCCGTTATTTCAAATTGGAGCCTGTTGCCGAAATAAACAGTAAGGCGGCAACAGCCGTTGGCGAAGTGGGAGTACTGCTTAAATAAACACACAAATAAGCTATAAAGTACGGCAAACTTTACCCGATTTATGAGCGTGGGATTATTTAACTGCTGCTTTTTCTGTATGATATTTAATGCTGTACTTTTTTCAGACATGTATAATAATTGAAATTTTCTATTATAGTGGTGTATTATGGTTTGTGAAAATAATAATGCACCTTATTCAGATTGATTATCCAAATAAACTTATTCTTGTTTCCGAAAAAAAGAGGATTATACGACCGGAAAAAAACAAGGCTCCACTCGAAGAAAAGCAAACGATTGAAGCGAACTGCCGCTTTGGAAGCGAAAGATCCGAATACCTATCTACAGCTCTAAAAGACTAGAATATACGGGTAAGCAATAAACTGCTGAGCAAATAAAGGAGAGGGGTATAGCTGCCGGGAAAAGGTTGTTCGGCATGGTCGAAGCTCCGAAAGAAAACCAGATACACCTCTCTCATTTGACTTCCCCATAGCAGGTACGCAATCAAGAAGCTTGCAAGTGACTATGAGAAAGCTTAAAACAGGAACAGTCATTCCGATCAAATAGTGATGGGAAACAACCATTGAAGAACAAACATCCCCCTATCGTCACATACTATTCTCTACTTCAATTGATTCCTGCAAGAATTATGGAACCAACTACAAAAAAATAGGCATCCGATAAAGTACACATTGTATTTTTCATAAATAAAAAATTCCAATTGTATTCTATTGGATTTCTCCAACTTCCAAACTTCAGGAAAAAGTTCACGAACATTTTTCCCAAAGTCCTTTTCCGGATAATATGGAAGTTTGGCTATGACATCATTCAGCCATTCCTTTGGGTAATTCCCTGTGCTTTATAAGATCAGTTAGGACAATAGACAAGAGCCGGATAAAACGAAAAATTGGAGAAGTTAACAATAACCGAAAGAAGTGTTCAGACAAATGTTGTGTAAATGGTATATCTTCCTAACCTATGAGTTCAAGGAGAAAATCAACCGGAGTGCCCCCTCAAAAAATGGTCGAAATTTTGGTAGCTCACTTCTTCATTTGATATATAATTAAACTGCATCCACCATTTTTTAAGATAGAATCTGTTTTCTCATCTGCTTTTTTAAATCCATATCTGACAAGATTCTGATATAAATTGTAATCATCATTGATGTATCCAATAAATGAATCATTTGTTGTACCTATGATATTAATAGGTAAATATTTTGCATTAGTAGATGAATTTCTATATATCTTATGAGAAGAATCAACAGAGAACAACTGTTCACTTTCTCCTGAAGAACTTATTTCAAAAATTCCATATCCGTTTATCTTAAATGGTGTTTCTGCTAAAAATTGCCAATGATTCTTGTTTACATCCATCAGTCTATATGAATGATTTTTAGGCAAAGGATTATTAAAGATAATAGATGAAAAACTAGGATTTCCATGTTTTTCCAATATAAAGTATCCGTTATATTTCAATGCATGAAATATAATACTATTATTACTGCGAGTAAAATACCGTGGTTTCCCATAGAATTCTGTATAGCCTTGTTCAAAAGGTAAATAGAAGTGAGTAAATTCCCAGTTATTGTTTGTCCTCCATACCGAATAATTAATAGGATTCGTGTTAATACTTGCCTCTGGATTATTATTTAAGCATGAAAATATGAAATCATTATCGTCAAAAGCCTCCATATCCCATGCAGTAAAAGGTATATCTGTTTTTTTTATGAATTCACCCGTATTAATATTGTATTGAGATATTTTATGAGTATAGTTATCTAAAGCATAAATAGATGTGTTAGTTGCTGTAAATGTTGCTATTTCAAGATAATCTTTTGGCCCATTTCCTTTATTTGATATTTGATAAAGAAAATTTCCTTTCTTTGAATATACTTGAATAATAGATTGATTTCGGCTAGCAATGAGTATGTAGTCGTTAACAACACACATTTTAGAAATATGGTCAAAAATATTTATATGACTAGAATCTAATGGAATCCAATAAATGGAATCTATAATATCTTGTGATAAGATATCGGTGGATTCTGAAAAATAAATAGAATCTGATGTAATAATATTTGATGGTAATAAATTTGTTCTATTTTGAGAACATCCATAAAATATTATTACAGATACGAAAATTGCAACATTTCTAATAATTGTATGTGTCTTATATATTATATTCCCGTCCATTTTTTATGTTAATTTCTAGTCTAATTATGGTTATGCTTTATATTACACATCCTTTCTATAATTTACTCACCCAGAGCACAACGTTATAATCTATCAACAAAAATTCGTTGTGTTAACTTTTCCATAATCTGAATGTGCCCTAACAATTTAAAGAATTAAGGTGTCCAGTTTGATGTTCCAACTTTTAATATGATATAAGTTTCAAAGAGCTGATAATCATATCTATTTAAAATATTGATCTAATGAATTAGCAATGCTTTTTTCGTATATTAAAATTGCACCTAAAAGCAGTTCTATTCAAGATGATAATCAATATGTCGTTAAATTAATATAGAAAACGAGAACATAGAACTGGACACCCTATTAAAGAATTGAATAAGGATACATGCTGGATTTTGGTTATGAAGGGTGAACTGGACACTTTTTTGAATTGCAACCAGACCCACCACCTTGGCAAACTATTACTTCTACCTTACATCTTTTAGTCCCTAAGAAACTTGATCCTATTGCAACATTACATGTCGTTGAATATAGGTATCCATCTTTGAATTCGTAATCTCCGCCTTCACTTTGTGCTAATGCTTCCACATTAGCTAAAGCAAGTTCAGACAATTTAGATTTCTACTGTGATGTGTACACTCCATAACCGGCTGATAAGGCGACAACCAGCGCCAGTGCTGTTTTTGTCATTTGTTTCATGGTATTTAATTTTATTGGTTATGTTTGCAAATGTAAAAAAGAAAATTCAGCAAGCAAAACAAAATTCTGTTTTTATTCTTTGTTTTTCAGATACTTATCCGGAACATCATGCGTCAGATTCAATGGAAGGATTGCTCACCCTGACCGTCCAGCACGAACTGCTGTTCCTCCCGTCCCTTCGTCAGGTCTCGGAGCCAGAACACCGCATTACCGGGCACACCCTCGTAGACCAGACTGTCTGCGTCGGCGGTCTTCCTGCCCAATGATTTCCAGCCTTCAGAACCATTTTGGTAAAACAGTTCATAAGTGTCTCCAGGTTCTATGTAATTTCCGTCATTATGCGGTATATAGAGCATGTCTGAGAGACGATAGATGCCACCAAGGTCGAACACCAGCGTCTGAGGTCCATGCTCCTTTGCTTGGTAGGTGGTCAGCACGTCACCGTCGGTCATGTTCGACACTCCGTGCCCATAGACTGGGGAGGGCAAATCGAGGAGTCGGAAAGGAAGCTTCCGTCCGGTTCCGTATTCATGGAAGGCAATCTCCGCCACGGACACGTTGAAGCGGGAGGGGATGGCATCCCAGCGAAGATAGCGCACAGGCCTGTTCGAGGCGGACACCATGACGTGCCGGTTCGTCTTCAGCGTACGGGGGAACGTAAATAATGTGTCCGGAAAGCGGAAGTCCCTTCTGGAGCTACCAGTCACCCTGTTGCCGGCCATGCGGAGCCCCCGCTCCTTAAGATGGTGGTGGAAAGCGTATTTCCTGCGTAGCAATGCACGGGTACGATTCCACTTGTCGGGAACATAGAAAACCGTACTTCCCAGGCTGTCCACACAGAAGGGATGCCCGGCAAAGCGCAGGTCTCCGGACTGATGCCGGTACATCGGGAAAAAGCGGATGCCCGGCTCTAGGTCGTGAAAGGCTACCTCGCCCCGGTGCACCTCGCCCTGTCCTACGGGCACGAGCCTGCCGCAGCTGAAGACACACAGGAGAATGCGGCTGGCACGGATGTCACTGCCGATCCTTACCCGTGCCACGTTTCTTCCGAAATATTCGGAGGTAACATCGCATGTCCGGCCGCCGAACTCTAAACGGAACACCTTGCCCTTGGGCCTTCCGTCATCCATCTCCCTTCCCACCTTCGACTCCTCCAGCCAGAACGGAACCAGGCTTCCAGTAGTGTCGCGGACAGCATTCCACCAGTGCATGCCCGAGGTGTGCGGGGAAACAATGTAGTGGTCGGTGACAGAAGGGATGCCTAGGGCCCTAAGCAGGTAAAGGGTAAAGTCACATGACTCGCGGCAACTGCCCAAGCGGTGACGGAAGAGGTAGCCGGCCCCTAGATGCGGCAGCGAGGGAAACAGCTCGTTCCACTGGAAACCATCCCTGTTGATGATGGTCTCGACGGCCTGCGTTTTGCGGATCACATCTCCACCAGAATAAATGGAATCCACGCGATTGGCAAAATGCATGTAGTAGGACTCCCGCCAGTCCTCCAGCGGTTCATCCCCCAAACGATAGGGGAGTACATGGCGAATAAACTCTTCCAGTGGATAGTACTTCGACCATGGTCTGCTGTCCCATATGGCAAAAGCATGGTCAATGTGCCGGATAAGGAAATCTGCCGTGATCACCTGCGCATCATAGACCTTAGTACAAGAAAGGAGTTGTGGGAAGTTCCAAGCCTTCTTTACAGAATCCGTCCATGCTTCCTTTCCAGGCAGGCCGGAGAGCTGTTTCAGACGTTTGAGGGTGTCAATGTTCGTTCCTGACCAACTGTAGCAGTCCGCCATCTGTTCTAACAGAAACAAGGCAGCCCGGTGCTTGCGACTGTCATCACCATAGTGGCGGAGTACCTTCTCAAGTTCAGCTCGATTCTTTCCAGCCCGTTCCCATGTCCGTTCTAGACCGGACGGATGGGTACATGCCGCCAGGCAGGACAGGACAGCTCCGAACAGCAAGACAGCTGCCCGACGTGTCATATTTTTCTTTTCCATTGTCTGTTTCATATTTCTTTTATTGTTTGGGCTTGTTGAACTCGTCACTAATGTATTTACAAGCCTCTATTATTACCGGTATAAATTGAATCAAACAGATTCCCATAATATGCATTGTATAACGAACGCCAGTCGGACAATCTTTCATTGCCTATACGATATGGAAGTATCAAGTCACAAAAGTCATCAAAGGATAAAGATTTATTCCATGGACGCTTCTGCCATTCCTGAAAAGCCAAATCTATATTCTCTATCAGGTATTCTGAAGTTATAACTTTCGAATCATATATCTTATTTAATGCGTGATAATCAAAACTATTCCAGCGCATCTTATCATCCTTTGAAAGAATACCCTCCCTGTCCTTTCTCATCAATACTTCCAATGTATCCAACTGCCATCCATCATAAGCATACCAGCGCGGCATATTCTCTATCAAGAAACATGCTGCACGAAATTTAAGGCTGTCATCACTATAATATTCCAACACTTTCTCCAATTCTCTCCTGTTTTCTCCCGCAAACTCCAAAGCATATTCCAAACGGTCAACCTTAGTAGCACACCCAGAAAATAATAGAAGGAAAAACATTAGTAAAGAAAGGCTGTGTTTTATATTTAATATATTCATACTCTATTAATTTTTTGTTGGTTTACCATATGAATTTGTACATTATATAGTATTCGATTTTTAACTCCTTCAAAAGAAAAATCGAAGTTACTTATTTATTAGGAACAATAAGGTCTATACTCGGTATTTCATAATCTAGGTTTTATCTTTTAATATTTTTTTTACCTCCTGCCGCATTTCTTTTATAGCTATAGAATTTACCTTAGGTTTAGCATTAAGTACATATTTTGCCTCTTTAATAAGCTTTATTCTGTTAAAATACTCAGACTCCGAATAAAGTTTTACAAGTAAATAATGGGGATAGATACGCTCCGGCAATCTGTGGGTAGAACGTATCAAATATTTCTCTGCTTTCTCATACTCACCCCTTTCCTGTGCATTGCGTCCCAAAATATTCAATATCATCGGATCTCCGCTGACCGTCATGGCTTCAAGCAGAATTTCTTCCGCTTTGCCGTAACTTCCGGCTTTGTATAATGCCCTTCCATACTCAAAACAAAAATCTTTATGCCAGTTCATCCTTTCATAAAACTTACCATACTCTTTAACAGCCGCCTTAAACGTTCCAGAATTATACAAAACCCTTGCAGGCATCCACTCGCGTACAGCCTGCGTGCGTATGGAGTACCAATCATGTATTTTTATTGAAACAATTAATCCGGATGCTACAACCGATAGCAAAACTATTTTGGGAATCAACCTATACTTCATCATCACCAAGCCTTCACCACAAAGCACAATTACCACCAAAGACCAAATAGAAACAATAGCCGGGATATGGATTGGATAGGAAAAACATGCAAATACCATAAGCGATACAAGGCATCCGCCCATTCCTGCAAGATGTTTACAATTCCCGGCTATCTTCAACAACATAAGCAATACAGTTACAAATAACACAGACCCCCACACACCATATTCAACAGCAATCTGCAGATACTCATTGAAGGCAAAGTCGGGTGTTCCAGCTACCCATGCCTCCGAATCTGAATATTTACAATCTGTGAAGTATCTTTCCTGGACATCACCGTAGAAGGCAGAAAAAGTTTTTCCGCCTTCTACACCCCATGGACTGTCAGCAATGGCTTGGGTAGTTATTTTCCATATAAGCAAACGACCGTCAACCGAGTCACGTTTTATGAAATACATTCCAGTAGCAAACAGCGTACCGACTATAAGCACGCCCAATAAGGCATATCTGTGTCTTAATACAAAAGATTTTATTTTCTCACGGTATAGCCTGAGAACCACATATCCGCACGAAACCAGAGAAGCAATCCATGCTGCACGGCTCATACCCGCCGGAAGCACACAGCATATCAGTATTAGCACACATAGTGAGAGATAATACTGCACGACTAAAAGGAGGTCTTTCTTTCCGTTCAACACTAACATCCGGTGCAGGGCTACCGGAAGGATGGCTGCTATATAGCCTGAATATGGACCGGGGTTATAGAATGTTCCCGTAAGAACAAAAAGCGAATGGTTTGATGGATATATACCTGCAATCTGTCCCAGGCCGTGCAGGGCTTCCAATGCTCCGAATCCCATCAGCATCCATTCTACCGATTCCGACACTATACGTACAATCCGTTGCGGATTCGCAACATATCCGGCAAGCCACAAAGGTAATGCAACAGTCATTACGGCAGCAAGCCACATCCACTGCGTCCCTTGCAGGTCAACCGGAATGCTTCCGTCTGTCACCAGTACAGTTCCACTTACAAGTCCCGTAAGCAATACTCCTACAAACCACGGCAGAACTTTGCATACCCATTTCCTTAGTTTAGCATCCATTTTAAATTTCTATTCAATTTTTTTCCATATTCTATCCCAGCAAATCTTACCGGTATAACTGTCCTCTGATTTCCATATTCTTGACGCCACACCCACTATATACTCTTCTGGCAGCAGTCCCCAGTAGCGTGAATCCTGTGAGTTTGCTCCACGATCTCCCGCTACGAAATAATAGTTCTTGTGGAAACGGTAAGAAGTTATCACACTGTCATTAAGTAGTACAATATCTCCCTTTACATGCATTTTTCCTCTTTGTTCCCATTCAATGAGTTTTCGGTACAACACACCGCCTGTATGATCCATCTTCACTACATCCCCCTTGCCGGGTACAAACAAAGGTCCGAACTCCTTTATGCTCCAGTCCAGTAGGGAATCGTATGGGAAACACTTGTACACACCTTCTGAAAAATCCTCAGGGCGCATTAATCCTATACGCTTCTGTGAGGCAATATTCCCTAAAGGCACATCCACACCTTTCACCCTGAACATACCTTTTTTTATGGATACTGTATCTCCAGGTAGTCCGATACACCGCTTGATGTAATATTTCATTATATGCATCTCCATACGGCTCCAGTCATTGGGATGCGGGAAGTTGAAGACCACTACGTCGTTGCGCCTTATCTTCCTGAATCCCGGCAACCGGTAGATCTCCGTCTGTTCCAGCTGAAGCGACCTATGCAGGTTGAATAGGCGCGCCCCCACAATCGGCTTCCACACAAGCACGCAATCCCCCTTCTGAAGTGCTGGTGACATGGAATCACTCGGAATCCGGAAGGAAGAAAAGAGGAATACTTGCGCCAGGAGCCAAAAGATGAACAAGCATGCACATCCAAATAATAAGTTCAATATTATGTCCAACCACCGATTCATATTCTTATACTATATAGAAATCCGTTGGCGAAATTAAATTAGCGCATATTTATTCAGCCAACGGATTATCATTATACTCACTTAAAAAAACGATTCAAGACAATCTCATAATATCTTCTTGAATATACCGGAATCTCCTTCATGGGAATCATTAAATTTTTGAGAATCATATCATTGTTTATTAAACAGCAATATGGAATATTTTCTTCTTTTAATACATCTTCAGAGTTTCTACTATAATAAATAGAATATGGTAAAGAATAATTCTTAATAAATGCCTGAAAAACTCTTTGGTTATCATAAGTACCTATCAATATGACTTTATTTGATGGGAATTTATTTACTACCTGTCTTAAACCTTCAAAAATATCATCTATACAAGACGAACAATTTAATTGAGAGAATCTTATAAGTAGTTTATAGTCATCATTTAATAGCTCTGATAAATGTAAAGAATCACCATCTATTGTATATAATAATAAATTAGGTATTTTTTTATCATTATATGTATAATGAAGCATTATGTTGTCTAATAATAATGCACGTTCTAAGCTTAATGTTTCAATAGTTGTTGAAGCATTTTTTAATTTTTTTCTAATATCAACATTAGTTCTGTTAGTGTAATATAATAGACACAAGCTTAATGAGCAAAATATTATAAGATTGTAATTCTTCAACTTATGTTTTTTATTTTTTATTTCCATACTTCATATAAATTTCAGCTAGAACAGGATTATCATCAATCCCAACATTTATGGGTAAGTTATTATTCTCCGGTATTTCAGAAGGTTCTATAACACAATAAACTTTATTCCCTTCAACACATCGCGGAGAAAACAAAAAACTTTTATCTATATCATTCTCTATAGGAATTTTTCCCAAAGAAGATGCCTCTTTGTATTCTTTCGTATCAGGATAATAAAAACCGGAATAAAGAAAACCATTCATACGCATAAATAATAAATGCACACTATCGCATGAAAAATATGTTATCAATTGAGGGAATTTTCCTTTGTTACAGGCTTCTTCGGCATCATTTACGGTCATTCGTTCAGTATAACTACGTTCTATGTACTCATTTTTATATAATAAATATTTGTCATCATATTTTAAAATGCATTTTGCCGATATTAAATCTGCATCTAGTCTATAAATAGTATCATTTAATGGCAAATATAAATTCTTGTCATATAAATTATTTAGTGTGGACGTATAAGCCAAGTTGTTCACATCTTCATTAAAATATAAATATCCAGCAATTTCATTCTCTGCTGTATTGAAATATATCACGCTTGGATATTTCTTATCTTTATATAATGAATAGTTTGGAGTATAATCACAGCAAAATGATAACAGATTTTCATTTATACAACATAGCGAATAAGCTGTATAGTCAAACTTATAAGAATCTAGAAAGTCACCATTCTCCGAATATTTCAAGACTTTCTTTTGTACGCTATCCCATACATAAATAAATCCATATCCATAAGTCACATCTTCTATTTTAATATATTCCGCCATACCTAGTCCTCGTGTACCGATGCGACATTTAAAACGCCCTTCATCATTGAATACAAAAATAGAAGAAGCCACATCCTTATCTACTACAATTATATCACTATTATCAGTCCGTAATATTTTATCGATAGCTCCAATCAAGCAAGAGTCTGATGTTTCTAGTGATATATAATGAATAGAATCTGCTATCTCTGACAGTCGTATTATATTTTCTTTCTGATATAATTTAAGGTTTATAACATCTATTGTTCCATTTTCGTATTTCAGCTCCTTTTTACTAGTACTAGTACAAGAGGTTATTCCAAAGAATAAAAAAAACATCAAATAACAAATGAGTTTCATAATCTTACATTTTATCAAAAGTTCGTTAATAATTAGCCAAGTCTAAGCCGCTTAAACTTGGCTAATTATTAACGAACTTTTTTATATTGATAGTTTGTTTATCAACAAACTGTCGATATTTTTCTTTAATTACGTATGTTTTTTTAAGACTTGTTTTTACTTTTTCTTTAGAATGCCATCGCAATCTGTTTGTTCAGATGGATTGCAACAAACACCTGACATCTCTTTGCATTTTTTATGCGAACCTCCATTCCAACAATTAGCTGTTCCTAAATAGTGATTAGGAACCCAAGTAGAATGACCACCACATCCTAATTCACCGTTTTCACCCAAAGCTAAAGCTTCAACATTGGTTATTGCCAAATCCAACATATTCGCATCTTGCTGTGAAACATATGCATCATAACCTGTAACAGCTATAAAAGCAGTTATTAAAACTGCACTTAAAAATTTAATTTTCATGATATTTTTATTTTTTTCAGCAAAAGTACATTGATAATTTGAATTTCAAAGCACTGTTAGGTAATTTTTGTTATCATTTTGCTAATATATGCAAATTTATATTGTATTGCTCTTACATGTTTGCAGTTGTAATGTATATGCAGCCACTACACTTGTTCCCGGAAAAAGAAGAAGAAAAACCGGATCAGCCTAGACGGAAGTCAGTTTCTAAAAAGAAAAAAGCCGGCAAATGATTGAAGCGGCCTGGTGCCGCTTTTTTTGCTACATATCCGAGAACGTTTTTGCGTTCACTCAGTATTCTTCCCCACCCTCCCCTTCATCGGAATGACTGTTCCCATTCCCGGTTTGTCCGTAGTCATCCGCTGTGCGGCCGATTATGGGCAAACCAGAAAAGAGAGGTTCCCAACGTGGTCGGGATTGCAATGGTCATCATCCGGAGCTTCGGCATTGCCTAAACAACCTTCTTCTTCCGTATTGCATCCCCTTCCTTTTACCGTTTGTCCCGGCAGTCCGTTGTTAACCCGTTCCCCCTGCCACTTGTGGCAGGGAGATAGGAATACGGTTTTGCCTGCAAAACCGTATGGTTTGTTTTACTTTCCGTACTGCCCTTTTCCTTGTTTTCTGCCTCCCTTAATGTGCGTTTTTCATCGCTCCATCTGAGAGCCTTTGTTTTTGAACGGCAAATTTATTTCGGTGGATGGATACGAAAGAGTTCCGGTCTTCGCCCTTTGTGCCGAAAAAAATAACGCCGGATGGCTTCGCTGTCCCCAACATTTTTTGTCGTCCAAAACTTTTCTCAATCCCTCCTTCCTTCTTGTAGTGTGCCGTAAAAAAAAGGCTCATAAACTCAGATGGGGCATGAAAGCTCAAAAAAAAGTCGGCAGAAAGAAAAGGCCATCCCGGAAAGGGTTTTTAAAAAAAGGTCTTTAAATCTAGCTGAAGCATAAAATCAGAAGTTTAACAAAACCATTAAAAATGTGACGTATGATTACAGTGACAGAACAACTAAAGAACATGTTTGAAGCCAATCCTTTGTATTCAAAAGAGGGGCAGGGATTTAATGCAGAAGTTATCGCAAGGTTTTTCCTTCCTTTTTCTTCGGCGGTATGGCTGGTAACGGAAGCCGAACAGCAGGAAGACGGTGACTGGCTCTTTTTCGGTTATTGCCATATTCAAGAATGGGAATGGGGCTATGTGCTTCTTTCTCAAATTCAAGAGGTGAATGTTCGTGGGCTGACCGTACAGTTGGATAAAGGGTTGAAAATCGGTACAACGGTAAAGGCTTGCCTGAATTGATTAGAGAATAAACGGAGAGGGAACAATCCCTTTCCGCTCTCCAACCGGAATATTGAACTTAAAAATGGAAGTTATGGTTTACGAAACGAATTGCATGGAAATTACACAAGACAAATGGTGTGAACTGATGAAGTATGGTAGAAAATGCTCTTATCGTTTGCTTGTAGCGAGAATCAAGCGGGAATTACCGGAGTTATATCATACGCTGGCTCTTCAGTTTTATAATCCTTATGCGGAGCAGTGCAGACAGACACCTACACATTATATATTGGTTCATTCTGCCATTGAATATTTTATCAGAAAACAGTAAAGCACAAATAGTTATGAAGTCAAAGAAGATTGATAAAAGAAAAACGCTGGCTTATGCAGTAGCATTTTACTTTACGGATGCTTCCGTCAAGTTCATGATGGGAAATACGATGTATGAGTATGTACATACCGTTTATGACAGACGGTATGATAACGGTGGTTTTAATACGCTTGCCATAGTCTATAATTACAAGAGGATGAAGTATGAGGCATTGGTCGTATCGGACGAGAAGGTAGGTGATAAGGAGATTCAGATATTATAAGTTTCACAAACTGGGCTTTCCCCTTACAAAATGGATTACAAGATGAAAAAGTTATCGGCTTATACGGTTGCATCCAACTGCACTGACTTGACGGATATACGTGATGGCCTTGCTGAAATACATGAAGCGATGAAGGATTGCATAGAATCCGGGAAACATATTCCTTTATTTTATGTGTCCCGGTTGGCCAAACTGGAGACTAAAAAGAAGAAACTGGAGAAACGGACGCAGATATATATGACCGTTACCATCCGTTTCTTTATAGATGATGAAACCCTTACGATGGCAGTCAGGCATTGCCTTTTCTTCAAGCTGGAACCGACCAGGCAGAATGTGATGAAAGCCATCCGTGGCGCAGTTCTCAATAATGGACGTTCTATCCTTGACTTCCCGGAAGCATGGGGAGAAGACCTTATGGATGTGTCTTCTGCTGATGTGGAGAATATTGTGAAAAAGTTACGTCCTTCATTTGGTCTATAGTTATTTTTCCGAAAGTAAAGTAACCATTGACCTTTTTGCTAGTGTTTCTTTTCATCCAAAAGAGCCAAAAACTTTGAGTCTAATATTTTTCCATTTTCTAACTTCTGCATAGGGATCAGAGTAAACAGAATATTCTGTAAAGACTTTGTTTCCCTTGCGCTAGGGTGTTCGGACGTACAGACTTTGATCTGAAAAACAATGCACTTGATTACTTTCCATTGAAAAAGATTATAGGAGAGGTGAAGGAAGTAAAAATAACCATGCAGATCAATAACGAAGAAACGGAAGCGATGTTCCAGTACCAGGAGTCGTTTGGCAATTTGTTCCCAAACAATTCCTAATACTGGAACTGATTGCTCATGCCATCGAATGGCGAGAAAGAGAGATTGCTCGGCTGTGTTCTGAGAACTCTGCTTTGTTGGAATACAAGCAAATGCATATGGTGAATTTTGTCTTGTATATAACGAGCAGAAAGATCTCTGGGAACTGTATATTTAAAGTTAAATTTGTAAAAAAACATTGTTTTGGGTAGTGAATTATTGTATATTTGCTTTGTAATTTTTAAATTTATATTTCTATGAAAAAAGTATTTAAACCTATGTTAGTTTTAGCTTTTATTACATTAGTTAGTTATAATGTATATTCCTCACAACAGGAAGTAACAGTTTCAGATTTAGCTTTATCTAATGCGGAAGCATTAGCTACTGGTGAAGAGAGTTCAAACTATGGTCCTGCTGACCAAGTAAAATGTGCAGGTGGGCTACACAAAAAAATTTGTTTATGTAAACCAGGCTATCCTGCATGTACTGAAACAAAGTGTTATTAAAGTTTCAATTTTATGTTTTTACGCGACAAAAGCATTGTATACTTTCTTATAATCGCAAATTTAATTTTAGCGATAGCATGTACTAATAATACAAAACAGGTGCATCAAAATAGTTTTTGTACTTTTGATGTGCCTGTTGTAGATACTCTATTGATTTCAAGTGACTATGGTAATTTTAAGCAAATCAGCAATAACACAGCTACAACTGATTTTGTAATATTACAAGAAGATGATAACACTATGTTTGCAGACATCAATCAAGTGATTGATGCATTTGGAAAATATTTCATTATCGATACATATGGAAGTCGGACTGTTGTTTCATTTGATCACAATGGCAAGCCTTTAGCTTCTTATGGCAAACATGGGAATGCTCCAGATGAATATATTTATCCGTGGGATGTTGATGTCAGTGTTGAATATATATATATATTAGATGTATCTCAACGGAAGCTACTAAGGTATAATCATATAGGCGATTATATTGACAGCAAAAAAATTCCATTTGAAAGCAGGGGATTTATTCTTTTAAACAATAATAAGATTTTATTCAACCTAGAACCATCGGAAGATACAAACAATTATCAACTCTGTATAACAGATTCTACTTTAAAGCCGTTAAAGTATATGTTGTGTTATCCTGATAAATATGTTGGTGGTTGGGTAACTAACGATGTTTTTCTGAGAAACAATAATGGTATATCTTATTATAATTCTCCTGCTGATACAATATATCGTTTGGATTATGATGGAAATTTAGTTGGAAAACGGCTGCTAAGTTTCGCAAATGGTACAATTGATGAATCTGCAAAGTTAGATTTCGTTGGTGCAGAACAACAAGGAAAGCTTACAAATGGGATGCATCTGCTTAATAATCCTTTTGAACTACCTAACGGAATATGTGTTATGGAAGTTACTGATTACTCAAATAAAGGAGCATATGTAGTAACATTAAATCCTGGCAAAAAGCTGCACAGAGCAGAAAAATTTGCAGACCACATGTCAATATATGATGTAATAGTGCCTTGTGCTTTAAGTAGAAATAATCAAGTTATTAGTTATTTGGACCGGGAGCTTGCAGAAAAATGTTATGATTTTGATATGATGCCAGACAGCTTAGTCAAGGCTCTAGACGAGGGAAACAGATTGTTGGTAATACATAATATTCATTAAATCAATATGAACAAAGTTATACCTGCTTTTATCTGCGTAGCTTTTATACTAATGCTTACGGGATGTAAAAAGAAAAAATTCAATGATGCAATATATGATACTATAGGGCAAAAGATAGAAATGGATATACATAAACAAGATCCAACACAATTCACAATACTTCGCTATATTGATAATCCCCCATGTACATCATGTCAACTAAAGTTGGGAGAATGGAAAGTATATTACAAAAAGATGAAGAAGATGTTTGGTGATAAAGTAGGATTATATTTTCTTACTGAAACAAAAAATATAGAAGACGCTAAATTTCTTTTTAAAATATATGGATTTGATAATGTTTCAGTAGTAGATTCTTCAATGAATTTCTATAAGACTCACAATCTAAACCCGATATTAGGAAAAGATGTTGTCTTCTTATTAGATTCAACTAATATTATTTTAGCTATTGGGAATCCGATTGAAAATCTAAAAATAGATTCCCTATTCAATAGTGTCATATTTGATCATTTATCTAAAAAGGGACATTCGGTAAATCTATAAAATTAGCCAGCTAATTCATATACAATGGTATTGTGAATTAGTTGGCTTTTTTGTTATCTTTCGGTATTCTTTCTCAAATAAGATTTGGAAACCAAAATAGGGGAAATATCCAAACTAAGATATAGCAAGGATACAAAATATTTCAGACATCCACCCTACTTTGGGCTTGTTAGTGCGGATATAGTTACAATATCAATATCTGTATTGGAGAATATGTTTGAGAATTTTTGGCATAAGGGTAATATATGCAACTCTTGTAATTAAGGATATGTTTGATAATCTGTGTTAGCTTCATGTGGATTTTGACTATGGGGCACACTGGATCATGTTTTTAATCGGGTACTATAAATTTAATACTTTTATCGCTATGTCTCGGAATAATTATGGGCTATGTAAATAAAACTGTGTCAAACCTTTAGTTTATTATTTCTTAGTTTAATACTACTCTGAATTTATCTGATATTCAGATATTTATCCGAAAGTAAAATTTGAGATAATCAGACTTGTTAAGGATTGACACAGTTTGAATTACGGCCTCTAATTATGTAACTATTTAATCCATATATCGAACTTACGTTAAATATGAATCAAGCGGATTTGTTTCTCTTTTTTATTGATGTGGCATAAAAAAGAGGCTTTCCTGAGACACACAAAAAATATCAACTCACGAGAAAGCCTCTTGATATACGTTTTAGGAAGCAGTCTGCCTTGTGGATTATATTATTAATTCATGCGTTTGTACTTTGCTACACTCCAGTCACCATCTTCATTAGAACCAGCTATTTCTATTATCAATCTATCTGAAGTCAGTTCTGTAATTGTCAATTTATAGCCATTATTTTTAATTATCTGATTGCCAATAATAGTTCCAGAAAAACTCTCACTCCAAGGCTCCCAACAGCCATCATAATAATCAGAATCCTGCACAAACACCTTGTCTCCGTTCACTCTAATCTTCAATTTCAAACCTTCACCGTCTTCTTCAGGGTTGTCTGGATTAAAAGTGGCTTCCCACTTACACCCATTTGAATCAAAATCTCCTTCATAAATCAGTCCCCATTCACCTTCCAACAATTCTATTTCTCCTATAGGATCATCATCATCATTATCATCATTGCAAGCCACAAAATGTACACTCATTAAAATGACTACCAACGCCATTCCAGTCATTCTTAAAATTTTCATAAGTTAATAAAATTAATAAAGTTATTTCTTTAGAGAGTTATAATTTGTTTTTTTTCATTGCTATATTTTATATTAAACGCCCTAATTTGTATATTAATTTCTTTTTCTAGGAATAAAATACAACATATACCCTTTTATTTAACTAACTTTAATTATTTAAAATATTAAAATACTTAGTTAGCACTTCTTGATTATTTATGATGTAAATATTTATAAATAACACTTTTGTTATTAGTTGATTGGATATGTGAAAGAGGGAACTTAATTATTTATTATGTAACTTACATACAAATACTATCTTTTGGAGAAGATAAAACGCAATTTATGGCTTCAATAAATAATATAAAAATATGCCTTTTCTTGTGATTGTATGCATTCTTTTGACTATTATTACACTTAAATATACAATATACTAGTGAAAACAAAAAATCACAAACTTTTCTTTTGTTGTTCGCTAGCATATATTTTGCAGTCGGTACAAATATAGGTTTAATTCGCTTTGGACATATATACAAAAGCATAACTTAAGCTAATTTTCGGTGGTATATATTTGCTACTGCCATGAATATAGCAGAAGGAAGTTCATTTTGAATATAAAGCATAAATGTTAAACTGGAAATATATTTTATATGTAATACGTGTTCATGTTTTTTTTGAACAAAAAAGGCTTTATTATTTTCTATTCTTATTTATTTATATTATATTTGTATCACCTTTCATGCTGTACCTAATTGATAGGAATAATGGAAGTATTATTTATATAAAGAAAGACGTTTACTTAGCGTTTTGTTTTTTTAGCTTATCGAAATCTTGCAAATTTTAAACAGAAGTTAGAAAACAAACCAACAGTAGATGTCTACGCTGTATGTTTGTATTATGTGTTTTTAGACATATAGGATTACATATACGTATTGGCGTGGGCTCTGCGTTGCTCGTTCAGACTTCTGTGGACAATGCGAGAGCCTCAATAAGCATGATGAGCAATAAGTTGATTCCCCACGCTTTTTTTATATAAGAGTAACTTTTCTAAAACAATCTGTGTAGGGGAAGTCCACAGATATAATAATATTTATTATGAAAAATATTTATTTACTAATGTTTTGCATGTTATTTTGTTTAACAGGTTCAGCCCAAATTTATGTTTCAGAACCTGATTTTGTAGGTGAAGTTGTTGCTATTTCTGATGATGGCAATGCTACTCCTTTAGAAAAAGTAAATGCGCAAGTAAAAATTAAAGATCAACTTATGGGGTTAGAAAAGAAATTATATGTAAATGGTAAAACTTCTCCCGTTAGATTAAAATCTGGAAAAATTCAATTAATAGTACGTGCTGTTGATAACAATACAGATCCGATGTCAATCATTCGTGTTTTTGAATTTTCAGTGGGAAAAACACGTAAGGCAACAATGGAAAAAGAAAACGAACTAACTGGAGCACTTTCTTCTAATCACTATAAATACATTGGATTTATTGGAAAAAAATATGGAGAAAGTTCTTATTTATTAACAATCAATAATATTGCTTCAGGTGAATACGGAATAACAATAAACAATCCCAATACCGTTGATGAAAAGATGCTGATTGTTTCATGCTTTGGAGTAGATTAAGTGTTCTTTCTAAGAGAATAATAATGTGGTAGAAATGACAATTTTGCATTTTTATATACAAAACAAATAAAAAATAGTATGGAAATTGTATCTTTAAGACCAATGTTATAGATGCGTGGAATTCAAGAAATTGTATTATATTCAAAAATTGCTGCTCGGCATTGGAAAATCGTATTTTTTTAGATGAATTTATACTTAGTTTAGACTCTAATTACTAACGCGTTATAGTAAAGCTGTATTTTATGATCTATTTTATTCTGAAAGATATGATTATGATAGTCTAAGAATAGAAGAATTGGTGAAAAGAGCATTCATGACGTTAACACACACTATGTTCACTTTTGATAATGAACAGCTTTCTGCTGCAATATTGCTTTTTATAACACTACATCAAAACAAGAATGATATGATAAATATTTTCACATCATGTGCGGAAGAAATAGATAATTCAGTAATAGCACGTAGAGTTGAGTGTATCAAATCTTTTATTTGGTATTTAATTCAAAATGGTTATAAACATTATTCTTTTGATATTGATGTAGACAAGAAAAAAATGAAGCTGTGACAGATTATCTGAAAAAACATACAGTTGGTGAATTCTCCTTAACATCAATGGAGGAAATATTTAATGGACAGGATATTATAAGAAAGTATTATAAACTTATTTATGATAAAATCTGTCGAGATGTTCCTTCTTTTTTCTCATATAAATAAGCACACAAAAGAGTTGTTTTGCGATAGCGTACACGCAGTTCCCTAACTCCCACCACCCCATTAAGGTATGCCTGCTTCTTGTTAGCCCTCACTACCGTTCGTTGGCTGCTGAATC
>OCAB01000085.1_pt1 | contig 57988 bp, 60 predicted proteins | sample 1477071 | NCBI WGS metagenome assembly OCAB01 (sample SAMEA2580275, study PRJEB22360) | human gut metagenome | biome: human gut; feature: human-associated habitat; material: faeces | place: Denmark | collected 2008/2010
AGTCATCGGGCATTATCTGAACATAAAACACTATCAATAAGTTGGAGTCATTACCCTCTACCTGGAAGCATCAGGGACGTGACGGCGTAAAGATAAATTGTCTCTTCACTCCCTGACAGGGACGATTCTTTTCAAATCGCCATTTCGCCATGGCCTTCACCACTTCATCACGAAACAAATTATGAGGCTCTGAGCGGAGAAAAACGATCCGTGTCACAGTCCCATCAGCACCAATATCGAACTTAACCTCAACCAGCCCCTTGATATAATTTGCTGCAGCATATTCCGGATATCGTGGATACACCGTCACTAATTGCCGGGGCTCATCAGCTTTTTGCTGCGAGCATCCCACTGCTAGGACAGATAACAGAAAAAGTAGTAAAAGGCGTCTTTTCATTTTTATTCCTACGGGTCTTATTCTGACAATATATCCTGTGTTCCAGACTGCCACATCACCACATCCTGTGCCATTATCTGACTCACATTACATACATCGCATCGGGATACAGTAGTAGCACTTTCTGTAATACAGCTTCCGGTTTCTTCCACCATCGCACCGGGATAAATCCGCGAATCATTAACGCGGTAAAAACCCGGTGTGCATCGTTTTTAATTATTCCCGCACACTCACGCAGAAGGAATTCCCCGTCGGGCTACGGTCATGGTTAATGCGGGAATACGGCGACGATACAGCGCAGCTAAAAGGGTAATGGACGGATAGACCGGTTTATTTCATTCTACAGGATTCTGAGTGTCCCCAACTCCCTCCAATCGTCTGAGCTCACCTGTGTAGTTTTAATTTTCATCAATCCATTTAACTATCGTTTAATTGTTGTCACATAGGATTCTGCCGTTTTTAACAATGCAGGATAATAAGATGAAAAAAATGTTGTTTTCTGCCGCTCTGGCAATGCTTATTACAGGATGTGCTCAACAGACGTTTACTGTTGGAAACAAACCGACAGCAGTAACACCAAAGGAAACCATCACCCATCATTTCTTCGTTTCGGGAATTGGGCAGAAGAAAACTGTCGATGCAGCAAAAATTTGTGGTGGTGCAGAAAATGTGGTTAAAACAGAAACCCAGCAAACATTCGTAAATGGATTGCTCGGTTTCATCACTTTTGGCATTTATACTCCGCTGGAAGCGCGGGTGTATTGCTCAAAATAATTGCATGAGTTGCCCATCGATATGAGCAACTCTATCTGCACTGCTCATTAATATACTTCTGGGTTCCTTCCAGTTGTTTTTGCATAGTGATCAGCCTCTCTCTGAGGGTGAAATAATCCCGTTCAGCGGTGTCTGCCAGTCGGGGGGAGGCTGCATTATCCACGCCGGAGGCGGTGGTGGCTTCACGCACTGACTGACAGACTGCTTTGATGTGCAACCGACGACGACCAGCGGCAACATCATCACGCAGAGCATCATTTTCAGCTTTCGCATCAGCTAACTCCTTCGTGTATTTTGCATCGAGCGCAGCAACATCACGCTGACGCATCTGCATGTCAGTAATTGCCGCGTTCGCCAGCTTCAGTTCTCTGGCATTTTTGTCGCGCAGGGCTTTGTAGGTAATGGCGTTATCACGGTAATGATTAACAGCCCAAGACAGGCAGACGATGATGCAGATAACCAGAGCGGAGATAATCGCGGCTACTCTTCTCACTGATCTATCCCCCAACAGGCTAATGCGCTTTCCTGGTCACGACGAATAACCTGTCCGTAGCAGTTATTTGAACGTGTGCGGCAATCACGCCCACCGTCCTTAATCCACCAGCGAATCGACTCACAGGCACCTTTACGATCACCGGCATTAAGCCGCTTATAAAACGTCGACGGGAAACACTTACCGGGGCCAATGTTATAGGGGCAAAATGACGCGATACCCGCTTTTTGTGGTTCGGTCAGTGGTACTTTAATATTACGTTCCACCCATGCCAGCGCCTTATCACGTTCGATGGCGTTAACCTGGTCGCATTTTTCCTTCGACAGTTTCATACCGGGAAAAACGGGTTTTCCATCCACCATCGTGGCACCCCGACAGATGGTCCAGATGCCGGAACCATCACGGTATGCCGTTGTGTGGTTACCTTCTTTTTCGTCCAGAAACTGGTCAAGTATTTGAGGAGCAGACGCGCCTGCACCAATCAGCACTAGTACAGTAGCCGACAGGCTGTATCTGATTTTTGCGTTCATGGATATTTATCAGGATTTATCGGTTTCTGAACCCTGGATATGTTTATCTGTCCCGGCCTGTTGAATCAGGCAAGGAATAGTTAAATACAATAGAGAGGATTGTTTATGGACAATAGCACCATTTCTCTACAGGAGTTGCTCGACTGCATTTCCAGGCTTCGGGATGATGTAAATGCCCTTACTGTCGCATTTTCATATCTGGCATTCTCAATTCCCAAGGAACAAATGCAACCAACACTGGCATCGCTCCAGCTTGAATCACTCAACCCCAAATGGTCCCAGCAACAACAAAATTCTTTCAAGTGGCTGGCGGTATTACTGGAAGAAAAATATGCTGGTGAAATTACCATTTCGGCGGAGTCTTCAGTGAACCAGTAATTCTTCCCGGCAGTTTTCCTTTGTAGGTTATCCACACACTCTGCGCCTCTAAAATTATGGGGCGCTTTTCCGGCGACTGCTCATCCCCTCCACATAACCCGGCAGCAACATCCAGGAAGACCTGTCTGATGCTCCTTCTGGCTGCTGCCTCATAAAACTCCAGCGCGGCACCTTCAACACGGTCCAGCGAGATGTCCAGGTCAAAAATTTCACCGTCAAAGCGTTCTTTGTCCTGTAATGCTAAAGTTACCGTAACTTTATTCTCAAAATTGCGGATCCCTTTCACAATCATTTCATAGTTTTGGACCATTATATTACTCTCCTCTCGCAGCCTTTCTTCTGTCTTCTCTGATTTTGAAGTACAGATTCGTCAGATAAGTCAGAAAGCCCAGAACCAGACTTCCCAGTACACCAATCGCAGCCCACTGAGACGGACTAACCTGATCAAGCCATTGTAAAAACCAGTAGCCAGCACTGCCTGCGGAGGTGCCGTAGGCAATGCCTGTTGATATTTTTTCCATCTGATACATATCCCGCCCCAACAGACCTGTGCTACCGGAAAGAAAAAAGGCCATCAGCAAAACTCTGATGGCCTGAATCACCTTTACCAGTCATGTATGAAAAAATACGCACAACCAATTGACAATAATTATCATTTTCATTAAAAATACCGCGTAACATTCTTATTTCATGAAGAACCATACCCGCCAGCAACCTGAGTAGCAAAAGCTGTTCATCCCCCATATTTTTGCTGGCGGGTTCTTTTTTCTACTGCCCTCCTCCCCAGGAAAAGCATTTCATTCTTTTCTCATTAATCGTTACTGGAGAGAAGGCGGGAAAAAGCCAGCTCTTTGGCCCTAAATAACAGCATGGCTTCAGTCCATACAGAATCTGATTTTCCAGCTCACATAATAACCAGATGATGCAGTTGCAAAATCTGGCAACATCGGATTATTATGCGCCTGTGAAAATTTCTTCACGTTTTATTCCTTGCCGCCCGTGCCTCCCAGCGCGGGCTTTTTTATCCAAAAAATACCCCTCCGGAGAGGGGTATCATACAAGGGGATGACCATGATGCATGGTGCCGGGTGCCTCCCGGTGAGTCCGGCATCAGCATACGAACCCGCGATTATCCCAGAACTGACTGCTGATTCGCCCCGCCGCTTAGGGGGATTCACCATGCGTTTTTTTATTTACAAACTCTTCGCCAGACAAACAACCATTAACTGGCTGAATTGTGAGGTATTTCAATTTTTAGAAAACTGACCAACCTCCGCTTATACGCCGGGCATGGAGCGGATACAAAAAAGCCCCGCAAAAGCAGATCAGAAGGATTCGTTGTAAAAAAAAAGCTGTCAGATTATCGCGCTAATCTGACAGCTACAGCAGGTATCCAAAAACATGGGTGGAAACAATAAGTGAGTTAAGAAGACACGGTGTCGGATTTTTACCGATGAGCCGTTGGCGTGGTCAACCGTGACTCGCTTGTATCAACGATGAATTAATGAAGCCAATCCTTTGCAGGCTATGTACAACCCACCACATCAGCCCTGCTGCATTGCAGGATACACTGTATCTGTAATCATTATACGGCACAGACATCCCACCAATAATTGAATTAATTCACAAAATTGTATTTGCTGATAACATACTGATTTCCTGGATGGTCTGATTAAACCGCTCTGTCTCAAGCTCAACACCTAACGCCCGACGCCCCAGCGCCATTGCTGCTTTTATTGTGGAACCGGATCCCATAAAGAAATCAGCAACCAGATCGCCGGGTCGACTACTGGCATTGATTATTTGCCTGAGCATATCCGCCGGTTTCTCACACGGATGTTTACCCGGGTAGAACTGAACGGGTTTATGCATCCAGACATCGGTATAAGGCACGGAGACTGATACGGAGAAATAGCGCCGGAGAGATTTAAACTCATCCAGCAATTCAGAATATTTGCGATTCAGTGAATCATAAGATGCCACCAACTGGTGGTGTGGTTGTTCCAGTTGTTGTTCCTGAAACTTCTCTGCCGCTATACGGGAAAACAGTGCCTGTAACTTCCGGTAGTCAGCCTCATTCGGCAACTGCCACTGACTGGCACCAAACCAGTGGGAAACCATATTTTTCTTACCTGTGGCTTCGGCAATTTGTTTTGCCGTTATACCCAGTTCGGCACGAGCATCCCTGAAATACGATATCAGCGGTGCCATTATGTGCTGTTTGAGTTCCCTTTCTTTTGCCACATAGCCGTCACTTTTGCCGCGATATGGCCCCCGGTAATGTTCAGCAAACAGAACGCGCTCTGTGGCAGGAAAATATGCGCGCAGACTTTCTTTATTACACCCATTCCAACGTCCGGACGGCTTCGCCCAGATGATATGGTTAAGCACGTTGAAACGTTCACGCATCATGATCTCAATATCAGATGCCAGGCGATGCCCACAGAACAGGTAAAGGCTTCCGGCAGGTTTCAACACCCGCCAGAACTGGGCCAGACAGTGGTCCAGCCACTTAAGGTAATCTTCGTCCCCTTTCCACTGATTGTCCCAACCGTTGGGTTTCACCTTGAAGTAAGGCAGATCGGTAACAATCAGGTCAATGGAATCATCAGGCAGGGACTGAATAAAATGCAGGCAATCAGCGTTGATTAAATCAATACTGTTTATTTTTACAGTGTTTTTCATGGATCAGTAAGCGTAACTCTGGTAGGCTCACTCTGCTTTTGCGCTAAAGCAGTGGGCCATGGTTCGCTTGTGACCAGTAAGCATGAGCGAATGGCTGGCAGGTGCTACCAACACCCACCAGCCGCCCATTTTCACAAATTAAAAGCCCTTCATTGCTGAAGGCGTCTGTAACAGCCGAACTGGTAATCTGCCAGCCCCGCCATAACCAGCTGGGTCAGTATTAACTGACAGCGTTCGCGTGAAAGGTATGTGTTTTGTGCTATCTCCCCGACTGTTGCCGGTTTGCCGTTTAATTCATTAAAAACAACTTTCGCCGTTTCTGTCATATCTTGCTGTTTTAGCATGTCTTTTTACCTTCATGGTTAACATGACATACCAATAACTCTTGTCTAAAAAGCCAGCAAGATAAAAAGTCAGTATTCACGACCACCAGCGTGTTTACCGTACTGCACCAATGTTTAATTTATAAAAAAACCGCGAGAACGCGGTAAGTATTGTTAAAAAAAAACAGTAATTTCACTCAACTTATTTAATACATTCTTTTGCTTGCGCATAATAAATTTTATGAGTATTAGCAAGCTTAACGAAGTTATACTTAACTGCCCCTAACAGGGTTCCAACTCTTGTATGCCCTTCCATTAAATGAAGCCCTGTTGTATTACTTTTCAGCAAAGCTCGATCTATAAAAAATGGAGGTTCACACCATGTGCCAAAATTACACCAATGCGCTTTTATTTCATCATCCATAAATACATCGCCTTTACGGGTTGTGAAATCTTCAACGACCTCATGCAAAAAATCAGGGTAAGTAGCATTATCCCCGATAGTTAAAAAATTTTTAGTGGGAAGTTCAATCAATTTCCATTCGATTTGGTCAATATTAAGATCCCCATAAAGCTCCTGAAATCTGTCATAACCTGCCAATCCATAATAAATCTCCTGAATTACAGGAGTGGGGGCGGCGATAGAATATTGCTCACGAAGTATTCTTTCAGCCTCAGGAGCTTTAAATATGGGTCTTTCTGAGAAAATAGGCAAAAGATCTCGGTATAACATCCATATCCCCGTGTAAGAAAAAATAATTTAACCCGCTCGGCGGCGGGTTCTTGGACTCATCAACGGTAGACATACAAAGCCCATCGTTGGGAAAATCTTATCCATATTTTTTGAGAAATGCAAGCATCATGTCGCCATCTTCGGTGAAAATCACTTATCTCGTCACCTTTCTCAATTGTGCTTCAGCGAATGCTTCTTCCTGCCAGCACTTTGTTACCAGTTTATCAATGACGTCTGCATATCCTTTGTACCACTGATAATCAGTCAGGTCTGGTACCAGCTTCTGGACATGACGTCGTGCCAGTGTGGTCGGTAAACGACTAAACCGGTTTCCATTGCAACGCCCACAAATCTTATAAACAGGTGTGCCATGAAGCCGGGTTCTTTTTTCATCCAGGACAATGCCTTTACCCTTACACCCTCTGCAAGCCGTGCTGACTTCTCCCTTACCATGGCAATGCTGACATAATTCCTTCACCCACTCTTCCTTGATAACAGATTCCCCGCTTCTGGAGTGTTTCACCACTTCGCGCAATACACTATGAAATCCAGTACCAGCACAATGCTCACAGCGAGCCTTACTTGCCGCAGACCTGGAATAATCAGCAAAGGCAAAACTCACAAGGTAAGGGATGATCTGTAACCGGGTTTCTTCACTCAATTTGTTCAATGTCGGGTTATCCATTGCCATCGCGTAATTGAGCAGACCTTCAATCGCAAACTGAGGATCCTGAACACCAACTTTTGCCAGGAATAAGGCAAACCCAAGCGGTGCTTTCGACTGCACCATCCCCTGCGCAGCCATCACATCCGTAATCGTTAAACCACCTGAGCCTGTCGCCGGTGCGTCATCGCTCAATTTTGGAGATTTTGGGGAGTAATATTTTGGTAAGGCTTCAAGGTTCATGCTCGTTCTCCACTTACGCCAGTACGCCTATTGCCAGCGCATGATCGATAAAACGAAATATCAGCTCCAGCTGGGAGCCATACATCTCTTCAAATGCCACGGTATCCGCATGCAGCTCGTCGTGATGCTTTCTGCACAAAGGCAACACAAAGAGGTCATGCGCTTTTGTACCCATTCCACCCTGACCATGGCCTATCAGGTGGTGGGGATCATCAGCAGGCTTTCCACAACATGCACACGGCTGTGTCTTAACCCAGCGCGTGTACTTTTCATTAACCCAGCGGCGACGTTTTGGGCGTAACATAAAAGACTCCGGCGACTCTGGATCCACTTTCAGCGCCAGCACCTTTTTCGCTTTATCCTGGATAATGCTGGTGGCAGGAACCGAAGGAACAAGGTCACTCTCCCGGGTGACAGACGGCACAACCGGCTTCGGTAATCTCAGTGCCTTACGGGCTGCACTTTCCGGTAAGGCATCCGCCAGGTCATTACGAACCAGCCACCAGCACAGTTCCGGCATTGTCACTACGTGACTGTCATCAAAACCGAGATCCCGACGCACGACAGATAACACCCAGTGGGCACAGTTATCCGTTGCCATTGATTCCAGCCGTTCCGTGAACTGATCACGCAACTGGTTATCGCAGTGCCAACACAGACGGATTGCGCCCGGCGCGTGTCGCATTGTGGTCATGTTCTCGCTGTGCCAGTCGGAATGAGGCCACTGACAGCCCTTTTCACGAAGTAACCAGCTTTCAAGACATTCCACGCCACCAGCACGACGGATCACTGCCTCATTGCGGAACACGGCCCGAACGGCAGGATCATCCGCCAGCGGTTGTGATGCCGCCGGAACGGCACCACTGGCGAAAGATGAATAACGTTCCGGCTCAGGCTCCAGCAGGACACGCCCCTGCATAAACAGGGGCATCAGCTCTGAACCTGGCCTGAACAATACGATCCCCATACGCGGGGCAATTTCAGGGGTCAGTAGTGCTCTCACGGTCACCTCAATGAACGGTATCGAGCAGCTTTAACAGCTCAGGGAATCGGGATTCGAAGAAATGCGGCTGCGTCTCGCGCGGATTTGCAGGACTGGTGATGTTCTTGCCGAACATGCAGCCTTTCGCCGTCAGCGACCAGAATTTTTTGATGTTGTTAATCGCGGTACGGCTGTATCGTTCGCGTTGTTCAACGATCCCCAGCTTCACCATCTGGTGATATGCCTGATTAGCCGTCAGGCGGATACCATACTGTTTCAGCAGTGCACTCAGCGACAGCGTGGGGCGACTTGAGCCATCAGACGCGTCAGCAGGAGCATCAATGGCATAGCGCGGTGCCAGATTCGGTAAGCCAACAGCCTCCTGAAGCTTCTGACAGGCTCCAAGCACTGATGAGTTAGACAGGTTTAATTCCCGGCGCATAAAGTCCAGCAGGATCACGCCAGCCTGCATCTTGTCAGCAGCCTGCCCGGATAATTTTTCCGGTGTGCTGGTTACCATATCGAAAGTACGGATCACCTTCAGATGGAATGACGGGCTGATCCACATTGCATAGGCATACACCAGTTCCTTGCAGACATACGTTCCTCCATTCCGCCCTTCTATTTTACTTACTGGTTTACTACCCAAATTTTGGGTAGTTTCATTGAATGAACCGACACCCAAATTTTGGGTATCGATCAATTCTTGAACCAGCTCAGTAATCTGTTGGCTGGAAAGAAACTTTCCCGGCTCCTTAGTTCTGGCATTTGCACCAGATGCAACAGCAGCCCGATGCAGATCGTTCAGGCTGTAACGCCCATAAGCATCACGACGAACTTCAATACCATCAATGACCATCAGATTATTCATACTTCGTTTCTCCTCTTGATCAGGCGGCTGCACCCGCCGTTTTCTCGTACTTACTGATAGTGATCTCGACCTTCCCTTCCGGGATAACCGGTCCCCACTCCACCAGCATTCTTTTCACCTGGCTGTCGTCTTCCCACACACCCGCGTGGGTCAGGGCGTCAAACAGCGCCTTGTTATAGTTGTCCAGATCGCGGATCCGGTTATCCGGAGGAAACAACTCGATCTCCACTGAAGCAGGTGCCGACGTTGGTTTCGGCAGACGACGTAACTGCTCAACTATTGCTGTGCACGCCGCACTCTGGAATTTTCGCCCCGCCGCGCTTATCAGGCTCTTACCAGCAAATGCCCCTTTGTTGGGGTGTCGCCAGTAGGTGTTCACGCTGGGTGGAAAAGGCAGAATCAGCTTCATACTTTCAGCCCCCTCTCATGTAACCAGTGGGCTGCACGCAGCCTGGCGTTTTCCTCACCAGCAAGCAGTGCGCGGATAATCCCGGCCACCTCGCTGTCGTCGTCCTTCACCGCGGTATGAAGCGTGATGCCCCGGGCCACGCCACGCTTTATCGTGATGACGCTTTTTTCTCCAGTGCGCGAAGATGCTCCACCGCTGCATTCACTGAACGGTATCCCAGCATGGTAGCCACCTCCTGATTGGTTGGCGGGAAGCCACGTTCTTTCTGGTAAGAAATCAGCATATCCAGCACCTGCTGCTGGCATTGAGTTAACGTCGTCATTAAGCCCCCACGTAATTCCCTGACAGATACCACTCTTCACCCGATACAGCGCGCTTGCTGCTTTTCCGTAAACACCGCTCACGACGCGCAAGAAAATTGTTTCGCTCTTGCTGGGAGTGGCTTTCACGGAATGCCGCCATCCACACCGTTGCAGCACGACGGTATAAGCCCCTGGACTCCAGTTCTTCCGCCTGGCGGGTCAGGCACAAAATCACCCGGGGATCGTTAGTGCCGACATAGAAATTGCGCACAGGTCTGGATTCACGAACTGGTTGCGGTTCCGGCTCCTGCGGTATCTCAGTCAGCCGCGGGAAATGTCTGCGTGTATCCCCTTCACAACGGTGAGCCACACGCCCACTCTGACGTAACTTGCTTGCTGACTGCAGAACGCGCTGTCGTGAGTAACCTGCAAAAGCATCCGCAATGTCTCCGGAAGTACACCCCGGATGGGCTTCAATGAATTTCTGAACGTCATTCAAAAGACTCATGATCACCCCCTGAATCCTGCCGGGATCTGGCTGTAGTCCACGTTGTCGTAACTGGCTTTGAAGTACGGGTCTTCGCGTTTTTCGGTGTACGTGCTGACGGACGGCGATAAGCGCAGGGAAAGCTCATCCCATTTTTCCCGCAGCTTCGACGGGCTGAGCACGTTACGGCACCAGAACGGATCGCGACTGACGCGGCTGTACATCTCGCAGATTTGTTTATGAGTACGACCATCCTGCACACACATCAGGCGAATTTCGTTTGCCCATGCTGTCCAGTTCGGTTCTTTGGGACGAACCACCTCGCCGTCACATTCGGCGGCATGCTCGTACAGGGCGATGATTTTTTTCCAGAGCCACTGTGCGCAGGTCAAATCATCCTGCGTCCCCCACTGGCGCTTTTTAGGGCTGAATACAACCGCATCAGGATGGCGAGTTAAAAAATCCTGTTCAGCCGTCTGCGTGTCCGGTTGCGAAGCGTCCGGACGAGAAGTTTTTTTATCTGACGGATCATGTTTTGATTTTACTGACGGATCCCCACCAGATTCTGACGGGTGAAAACCCGCTTTTTTGCCAGATTTCGACGCATCAAATTTTGACGGGTCAGATTTTGATGCGTCAGATTTTGACGGGTCAGAATCTGACAGTTGAGAAAATGCCGCTGCCTGAAGCTTCGCAACGTTAAGCTGATAAACATTCGACGCATTGCGGTTACCCTGGCGACGCGCCCTACGCGTTAACCAGCCTTCTGCTTCCAGCCGTGCGATAGCCGTTCTGACGGTACTCATCCCCGCGCCAATCTGGCGGGCAATGGTTTCAATTGATGGCCAGCACACACCTTCGTCATTACTGAAATCAGCCAGGCGGGCCATAATTGCCACGCTGGATAATTTCATGCCTGATGCAGCGCAACCATCCCATACATAGCCGGTTAATTTAGTGCTCATGACCGACCTCTATTTCCCTGAATTTACGACGAAACTGTTCGAGCGGGCTGAAGCACTCATGCTCATAGCCTTCGCGGAGGTAGATAACACGTTGTGTTTCCGGTTCCCAACGAATGACTCTGACGGGCACTCCGTAGTGATCTTTGAACCAGCGGTTAACTTGTCGCAAAGGACTGTCTCCTTCTGCCGGTTGAAATCACCCACAGCCCACTCAGCAAAGCTGTGGGTTACAATTTCCCTGTCACCTGGTACATTCACTGCATAGCAATATTCCACCTTCGCTTTTCCACCCGGTACAGGAAGCGCAATCAGTTGCGAGCGACGGTAGTGTGTTGTTAAACTGTTCATGCGTTAGTTTCTCCACAACCAGAAGCAATCGACGCCACGACGCCCGGAGCTGCACACTCGCGGGCGTCATTACTTTCTGAAACACAAAAGATTTTGTAGACCAGTGCTGCATGCTCCTGCAGCTTCGAAATTGAGAGGTACAGCTCGTCGTTAATTGCTGTCTTCTCATGCGGTTCCACTACACCGTCTTCGATTGCTGAACGAATCTGTTTTGAATAACTGCCGATCTGTTCAATGACTTCCAGCAGACGCTGGTTAATATCGGCGTTGTCCACATCCTCGACGTCAGGAAGAGACACAAATACGCCATTTGCAGACTGCGCCACAGCATCAGCAATGAAGTGAGTGCCACCAGCACGCTGTAAAACCATTGCCCATCCCAGCGGGAAAATCTGATCGCCATCGGCACGAAGGCGGTTAAATAATGCGTTCTCTGTTACGTCCAGCCAGTCAGCAGCTTCAGCGTACCCCCCCGGCAACGCTGCGATAGTTTTTCTGACAGCTTTCACGTACCACTCAGGCTGTTTTTCTATTTTCCAGTGATGCTTACCCACGGTTAACTCCTCGTTTCTGTGGTTACGTTTACGCAGCTGAACCGCTAACTTTTGAATAGCACTCAGGTAATCCATCATTTGGATTGGGGTAAATATCAGGACGCAGTTCATGAGGGGTCACGGACCAGTTTCCCAACTCACAAAGTTGTAAAACCCGTTCTGACGGGACTTGATTGTTAATTACCCAATTAGCGACGGATTGAGTGGACTTAAAACCAAAGTGACGGGCTACTTCAGATAAAGATTTTCCCGCAGCTTTTACTGCTTTCTCTGTGTAGTTTTGAGATGACATACCTTTCTCCTCTGAAATTCAGAGGGATGATGCTACTTAAAATAGCAGAATGCAACTACTTAAAATAGAAATGACTAGCGTATGTGATGCGAGTAACCTTCTACCTATGGTAGAAGAACAGAAGTATCCAGATTTCGCCAAGAGACTAAACGAGCTAATGACAAACAAGGGAATTTCTGTCACCCAACTCAAAAGTCTTGTGGGCGTTACATATGAAATGGCGCGGCGATACACAATCGGCGCTGCGAAGCCTCGTGCCTCTGTCATGAATAAACTTGCATTGGCTCTGGGGGTATCAGCTTCATATTTAGAATATGGTGTTGGCGAGAGAGAAGGATGTAAGGAAATGGCAAGCATCCCCAATCCAACAAAACCCGATGTATACAGGATAGAAGTTTTGGATCTTAGCGTTAGCGCAGGACCTGGAACCTATATGCTTTCAGACTATGTTGATGTGCTCTACGCCATTGAGTTCACAACAGAGCATGCCCGTTCTCTTTTCGGTAATCGTTCTCAAGATGATATTAAAGTTATGACTGTAAATGGCGACAGCATGTCCCCTACTCTAGTTTCCGGAGATCGACTGTTTGTCGACATTTCTGTTCGCAACTTCCAAACTGATGGTGTTTACTCTTTCGTTTATGGTAAGACGTTCCACGTTAAACGTCTACAAATGCAAGGCAACAAACTCGCCGTTCTTTCGGATAATCCAGCCTATGAGAAATGGTACATTGATGAGAAGTCCCAAGATCAACTTTATGTTATGGGCAAAGCATTGATACACGAATCAATTAAATACAACCGGCTTTAGTTCTTCGTTTAGACTATAGAACTAAAGGTGAAAAAATAATATTTATCAAGCAAGTGCTATTACTAATAGTTGTTTTACTCTCTTATTTTTATTAAACATTATCATTAACAATATAAAATAATCACCCAGCGTAAATTACAATATGCTGGGGGTCGAAAGGATAGAGAAATATGACAAAATCAATTTGTTTTTTTAATCATAAAGGTGGGGTAAGTAAAACCACAACAACCTTCAATCTTGGATGGGCACTTGCGGATGAAGGCAAGAAAGTATTGATGGTTGACCTTGATTCGCAATGTAATCTAACAGGAATGGTTCTTGGCTATGAAAAGATTGATGAGGGTTTAGATTCTTTTTATTCTAGCAGAGATAACTTAACTCTTGGACCTATTGTAGAATATTTGATTAATGGCGGACAACCTGAAGCATACCTTGAAAAAGAAACGGGAAAATTACACCCTACACTGCATGAAAACCTTCTGCTTCTTCCCGGACATTTAGATGTTTCGGACTTAGATTCACAGATAAGTGTTTCTCTAAAAATTGCTGCTGGTATTCCTGCTACAAGAAATATACCAGGGAACCTGCCAAAAATATTACAGCTAATCGCCATGAAGAATAATATTGATTACATTCTTTATGATCTCAGCCCTAATGTTGGAGGTTTAAATGAAGTAGTTCTCATGTCAAGTGACTATTTTATCGTACCTGTAGCTCCAGACTTTTTTTGCTGGCAAGCAATTCGCTCTCTCTCAAAAAATATACCTCGCTGGCACAAAGAATTAGCATTATTTAAAGAAAATAATGATGGTAACTCTTCACAATCAATTAAAAATGCACCGCAGTTTCTAGGTATGATTCAGCAGAGATACAGGCCGCGTAAAGGAGCACCTGTAAAATCTTTCGAAAAATGGATGGCAGCTATCCGTGATGCTGTTGATTCGATCTTAGTGCCAAATCTAGAAAAAATTACCTGCATAATTCCACGAGATAAAGTGCAACATGCAATTAACAAAACAACAGTCAGTGGAGATTTATCAGCCTATGATCTTGCGCATATTTCCGATTTCAACTCATTAATCGCAATAAGCCAACAACTAGCGACACCTGTTTTCTCCATCAGTGATCAGCAAATTCGCGATTCAGGGCAATTTGGGCATGCCTTAAATACAATGAAATCAAGCAGAGACGCCTTTAACGAACAATTTAAAGGGCTGGCTCAACGAGTTCTAGAACTTACAAAGTAATGCATGTGCCCGGCCGCATAACCGGGCTTTACTCTTCTTTCTCCCTGATTAATCTCATAAAAAACTCCCTCCTCATAATTCACTATGCTCAATACCTACTCCAACTTCGTGCGATATTTTCAGTTTACAGCATAGTAAATCAGCAAAAACATTTAACTTTCAATTAATTATAGAAAAATCATAGACAACAACAAATATCTACTTTTTGTTGTTGATTTTTGCTACTTTAAGTAGCAACATAATGTAAGCTATCACGGACAGGCAGGACGCCCACGAAGTAGCCGCCGGTGGCGTATGAATGACCGGATGATTCGTTAGCAACAAAAAAGCGCCCTACAGGACGCTTAGCTCTTTAACAATCTGGATATCCACAACAGTAGTAATCTACAGATTGCCGTTAAGTTTTCTGGACAACTCCTCAATGGATGGAGGCGATACGTAATCCGGATTTTTATTCATCAGAAACTTATTTTCACAGTGGAGGCACCTGCTTTTATGAAAAAGCTCATCTTCGCTAACCGGGAATGGTTGAAGTATCGATACTATCTTTTGTCCAAAACATTTTGGGCAAAGATGCATGGTTATGCTGCCACCGTTCACGATTACCTCCTTCGAGTATACAAAAGTACCCGACTCAAGTTGGTTAAGGATATAGCCTTCCGTCTGAGCCTCAAAGTTTTCGAATTCTGCAATTTTAGCTTTGAGAGAAGCATTTATTTCTTGATAAGAGCCCACCAGTTCAACGAGAGACACGCATTCGCGCTGAATAGACGCAAGCTTTGAGTTCAGCTCACCAATAGCCGCATTTACTTCAGCTTGAGTTTTTGCCTCGTTCATTAGTTTTGCAATCTGGGCTGTTTCACGAATAGCCGTCATTGCTGCCGTTAATTCAGCGATCACATTGAATACTCTTATTGTTGTTGGGGATATCCAGATTAACCGAATCCTTGTTGTTGGGGAATAACCAGGTCCACCTCGCCTGATGTGGCTAAAAGCAGGCACATAACAGCTAAGTATTTTCAACCAGAGAGAATCCTTAGCGTTGTGGTGAATGCGGCTCAGCGCACGCGGGTTAAGGTTGAGGCTGACAGTCGACCTTCTGTGGATACCCACCCGCCTGGTGTGCAACCTTCGCCAGGCACCGGGAGGCACCCGGCACCACAACTTTATGCTGTGTGTAGTCCTGGCGGTACCAGTTTGTACCCTTGCTTCCGGCTGGTACCGTCCTTTTTTGCAAAACAGAGAAGAGCATCACCGGACGACGGGCTCATAACCCAATCCATCCGGGCGGCTGCCACCGCAGGTGTTCTTCTCTGTTTTGTGGAGAAACCAACCGACCTTGCAGGGTCGATATGATGAGGAGCAGCAAAATGGCTAGCGAACGCAGTACTGATGTGCAGGCATTTATCGGGGAGCTGGACGGCGGCGTATTTGAAACCAAAATCGGCGCAGTTCTCAGTGAGGTCGCTTCCGGTGTGATGAACACGAAAACCAAAGGGAAGGTCTCACTCAATCTGGAAATCGAACCGTTTGATGAGAACCGTGTGAAAATCAAACACAAACTCTCATATGTTCGCCCAACTAACCGCGGGAAAATTTCCGAAGAAGACACCACCGAAACGCCGATGTATGTCAATCGCGGTGGTCGCCTGACTATTCTGCAGGAAGACCAGGGACAATTACTGACTCTTGCCGGTGAACCTGACGGAAAACTCCGCGCAGCAGGTCGTTAATATCGTTCGTAATAAACTGATTATTTATCTCATCACTGAATATCTTTATATAGTGAGGACTTATTATGTCTCAGAACTTAGACGCAACCGCAATTAATCAAATCCATGCCCTTATTTCTGCTCAGGGTGTTAATGAAATTATCAGTAAGATTGGTGCCGATGCTGTGGCATTGCCTGAGAATTTCCGCATTCATGATCTGGAAAAATTTAATTTAAATCGCTTCCGTTTCCGTGGTGCACTTTCCACTGCCAGCATCGATGATTTTACCCGTTATTCTAAAGATCTTGCAGATGAAGGCACCCGCTGCTTTATCGATGCCGATAATATGCGTGCCGTCAGTGTGCTTAACCTGGGTACTATTGATGAACCAGGTCACGCAGATAACACCTCCACTCTCAAACTGAAAAAGACAGCACCGTTCTCTGCTCTGTTGTCTGTTAATGGCGAGCGTCATTCCCAGAAGTCACTGGCAGAATGGATTGAAGACTGGGCCGACTACCTTGTGGGCTTTGATGCTAATGGTGACGCTATTCAGGCAACAAAAGCGGCTGCGGCTGTCCGTAAAATCACGATTGAAGCAAACCAGACCGCTGATTTTGAAGATAATGACTTCAGCGGCAAACGCTCCCTGATGGAGTCTGTCGAAGCGAAAACCAAAGATATTATGCCAGTGGCATTTGAATTTAAATGCGTTCCGTTTGAAGGTCTGAAAGAACGTCCATTTAAATTACGCCTCAGCATTATCACTGGCGATCGTCCTGTACTGGTTCTGCGCATTATTCAGCTGGAGGCGGTGCAGGAAGAAATGGCTAACGAATTTCGTGATCTGCTTGTTGAGAAATTCAAAGACAGCAAAGTAGAAACCTTTATTGGTACTTTCACCGCCTGATTTCATTACTGCAAATGCCCCTGCGGGGGCATTTATGGAAACGTAATTGACTCAATAATCGCCGGATGGTGAGGGCTTCCTTTTACCAGAATTCAGCGTGGTGCAGCACATATACGCGGAGAACAAAATGTCATTTATTAAAACTTTTTCCGGGAAGCATTTTTATTATGACAGGATAAATAAAGACGACATCGTGATTAACGATATCGCGGTTTCCCTTTCAAATATCTGTCGCTTTGCCGGTCATCTTTCACACTTCTACAGTGTCGCCCAACATGCGGTGCTTTGCAGCCAGCTGGTGCCGCAGGAATTTGCTTTTGAAGCGTTAATGCATGATGCAACAGAAGCGTATTGCCAGGACATCCCCGCGCCGCTGAAACGCCTTCTTCCTGACTATAAACGGATGGAAGAAAAAATAGACGCCGTAATCCGTGAGAAATACGGGTTACCCCCAGTTATGAGTACACCCGTGAAATATGCCGATCTCATCATGCTGGCAACCGAACGCCGCGATCTCGGGCTTGATGATGGCTCTTTCTGGCCTGTACTGGAAGGCATCCCGGCAACAGAGATGTTCAACGTGATTCCACTGGCACCGGGTCATGTCTACGGGATGTTTATGGAACGTTTTAACGATTTATCGGAGTTACGCAAATGCGCATGAATGTTTTCGAAATGGAAGGGTTTCTTCGCGGGAAATGTGTACCGCGAGATCTGAAAGTGAATGAAACAAATGCTGAGTACCTGTTACGTAAATTCGACGCGCTTGAAGCTAAATGTGCGGCACTGGAAAACAAAATAATACCAGTGTCAGCTGAACTGCCACCAGCAAATGAAAGTGTTCTGTTATTTGATGCTAATGGAGAAGGCTGGCTGATTGGCTGGCGTTCTCTCTGGTACACCTGGGGACAAAAAGAAACCGGAGAATGGCAGTGGACATTTCAGGTCGGGGACCTTGAAAACGTCAATATCACTCACTGGGCAGTAATGCCAAAAGCACCGGAGGCTGGAGCATAATGACCACATTTACCAATAAAGAACTGATTAAAGAAATCAAAGAACGAATCAGCAGCCTAGAGGTTCGAGACGATATTGAGCGCCGTGCTTATGAAATCGCACTCGTATCTCTGGAAGTAGAGCCAGATGAACGCGAAGCCTATGAATTATTCATGGAAAAGCGTTTCGGTGACTTAGTAGATCGTCGGAGAGTAAAAAACGGCGATAACGAATACATGGCATGGGATATGACTCTCGGTTGGATCGTCTGGCAGCAACGAGCTGGTATCCATTTTTCAACAATGACACAGCAAGAGGTGAAATAATGGAGCCATACAGCCTCACACTCGATGAGGCCTGTCAGTTTCTTAAGATATCCAGACCAACCGCCACCAACTGGATACGAACAGGCCGCCTACAGGCAACACGTAAAGATCCAACCAAGCCAAAATCTCCTTACCTCACAACACGGCAAGCTTGCATTGCGGCGCTTCAGTCTCCGCTGCATACTGTCCAGGTGAGCGCAGGTGATGGCATAACAGAGGAAAGAAAATGTCACTCTTCCGCAGAAATGAAATATGGTATGCCTCGTATTCGCTCCCGGGCGGGAAACGAATTAAGGAATCTCTTGGCACAAAGGACAAGCGGCAAGCTCAGGAGTTGCACGACAAGCGAAAAGCAGAACTCTGGCGAGTAGAAAAGCTAGGGGATTTACCTGATGTCACTTTTGAAGAGGCCTGCCTAAGATGGCTTGAGGAAAAAGCTGATAAAAAATCTCTCGATTCAGATAAAAGCCGGATTGAGTTCTGGCTTGAACATTTTGAGGGTATAAGGCTTAAAGATATCTCGGAGGCAAAGATTTACTCTGCTGTAAGCAGAATGCATAACAGAAAGACGAAAGAAATATGGAAACAGAAAGTTCAGGCCGCCATCAGGAAAGGTAAAGAACCGCCTGTTTATGAACCAAAGCCAGTATCAACTCAGACAAAGGCAAAGCATCTTGCCATGATAAAGGCCATTCTCCGTGCTGCAGAACGCGACTGGAAGTGGCTGGAAAAAGCGCCTGTCATCAAGATACCAGCGGTCAGAAACAAGCGAGTCAGATGGCTGGAAAAGGAGGAAGCAAAACGCCTTATTGATGAGTGCCCCGAACCACTGAAATCTGTCGTCAAGTTTGCGCTGGCAACTGGTCTGAGAAAGTCGAACATCATAAATCTGGAATGGCAACAAATCGACATGCAGCGACGAGTTGCCTGGGTGAATCCAGAAGAGAGCAAATCAAACCGCGCCATTGGTGTGGCGCTGAACGATACCGCCTGTAAAGTGTTGCGTGATCAAATAGGCAAGCATCACAAATGGGTGTTTGTACATACCAAGGCGGCTAAGCGAGCAGATGGAACATCAACGCCTGCGGTCAGGAAGATGCGCATCGACAGCAAGACATCATGGCTATCAGCTTGTCGTCGTGCAGGAATTGAAGATTTCCGTTTCCATGACCTCAGACACACCTGGGCAAGCTGGCTGATCCAGTCAGGCGTCCCATTATCTGTGCTTCAGGAAATGGGCGGATGGGAGTCCATAGAAATGGTTCGTAGGTATGCTCACCTTGCGCCTAATCATTTGACAGAGCATGCAAGGAAAATAGACGACATTTTTGGTGATAATGTCCCAAATATGTCCCACTGTGGAATTATGGAGGATATAAAGAAGGCGTAACTGATTGAATTGTAATGGCGCGCCCTGCAGGATTCGAACCTGCGGCCCACGACTTAGAAGGTCGTTGCTCTATCCAACTGAGCTAAGGGCGCGTTGATACCGCAATGCGGTGTAATCGCGTGAATTATACGGTCAACCCTTGCTGAGTCAATGGCTTTTGATCTGGTTGCTGAACAAGTGAACGACCGCGTCTGATTTTCTGATTTATTTCGCTATAGCGGCAAACAAACGCACACCGCTGCGCGTCTGAATCAAGAAAACCCGTATTTTCATGTATCAAAGTACAATTTCCCGACCTAACGGAAAATTGTCCGCTCCTATGAGACTGGTAACTATGAAACCAACGTCGGTGATCATTATGGATACTCATCCTATCATCAGAATGTCTATTGAAGTTCTGTTGCAAAAAAACAGTGAATTGCAGATTGTCCTGAAAACGGATGATTATCGCATAACCATCGATTATCTCCGAACCCGTCCTGTTGATTTAATCATTATGGATATAGACTTGCCCGGAACAGACGGTTTTACCTTCCTGAAAAGGATCAAACAAATCCAGAGCACAGTGAAAGTGTTATTTTTATCATCGAAATCAGAATGCTTTTATGCTGGCAGAGCGATACAAGCTGGTGCTAACGGTTTTGTCAGTAAATGCAATGATCAGAATGATATTTTTCATGCCGTTCAGATGATCCTCTCCGGATACACGTTTTTTCCCAGCGAAACGCTTAACTATATAAAAAGCAATAAATGTAGTACGAATAGTTCAACGGTCACTGTGCTATCTAATCGTGAAGTGACCATATTACGTTATCTGGTTAGCGGATTATCTAATAAAGAAATTGCCGATAAGTTATTACTTAGCAATAAAACAGTTAGTGCGCATAAATCTAATATTTATGGCAAGCTAGGTTTGCATTCAATTGTAGAGCTTATCGACTACGCCAAATTATACGAATTAATATAATATTAATTATAATTGATCATAAATATCGCATCCGCTTTCGCCACACCTGGCCGAACACCGCTGGCTAACGCTCGATAATTGGCAAAAAAGTTTAGTGTGACATTGCCATTTGCATCTACTTCCTCAGTCGGGCTCGCCTCCCCCAGTGCGAGCCGGGAGCGATCGCTATTACGTAATTCGATGGCGACGGTTTGTGCCATTGCGGGATCATCCAGAGCCAGCAGGTTGGTATCGGATGCCGGCGTTCCCGTAAATAAAATCGCAACTGAACCCGGAGGACATCCCTCCAGCCGCAGGCTAAAAGGGACGAGTGCCGTGGTATCGCCAGCGTTCAGTAGTTGTGTCGTAGGCCATCTGCCTAAATCTACCGTCTTATCAATATCCGCTGTGTTTACGGTACAGGAGAAATCAACAACGTTACCGTGCAAATTGATATTAATCGTTCCTAAAGGGTCAACTGCCCATCCACTGGAACTCCACAGTAGCCCGCAGAAACAGCTAAAGAGTACTCTTCTCATTCTCCGTACCTCATTGATAATCGACGCGTAAATACCCCAGCGCGCTAAACGGCCCTTCGGTCGGTTTTTGACCGGTAATACTGATAGGCCAGGCGCGAAGTGTGACATTGGCTGCCGCAGCTGCATCCAGACGGAAAGGAATAACGCTATTGAGATCGTTAGGCGTGATCGGCGTATCGTTCTGATCGGCGACAATAAAACCTAAATCCTGATTGTCCGACACCATCGCCTGACCAGAAACGGCACTGGCTTCCAGACGCATTGTTAAATAAGCCTGCGCAGCAACATTCGTACATTTGACCGCAATGCTCTTGGTTTGCGGCATGACACCAGCAGGTCGATTACCCGGCCCTGCCGCACTAAATAACGATGCGCCGATATCACCAAAATCAAATTCAACAATCTGCCCGGCATTTAATTCGCAGTTTTGCGGTACTTCAACCCGGCCACCAAAACTAATGGTATAAACAGGTGTAACCAACGGATCGTAAGGCGTTGATGTCACATACACGGTAAACATCACCTGTCTGGGGATCTCCACCATGTTAATAAAGGGACGAATAACCTTTAAACGAAATATTAAACGAGAATCCATCACCCCGAATGGAAGGTTTTGCGAAACGTTAGGATCTGTTCCCATCCGAATATAATTTTGCGGGGGGAACTGAATATCCATAACACTATCAACCAGACTCATCGCACCTAATAGATAATCATTTAATTGCATATATTTATAATTATCGATAGTTTCCTGAACAATAAAGTTGGTGACATAACTACGGTATGTATAATTCACCAGCGTGCCGGGTGGACAAATTGCTGAGACACCTACCCAGCCGGATTTTTCCGGTAAAACAACAATCTGCCCTGGCTGGTTATTGGTGCTATTAAAGATATTTGAGAGATCATAGTGTTCATCTTCTGCTACGCCAGTACTATTTGCACAAACAGTAGCCCAGGATATGTTTGCCAGACACAAACATGCCATCGCCAATAATAATCTGCAGATTATCTTCATTGATAATTTCCTTTATGAGCCAGGATGTGTGCAAACTGCCGAAATAACAGTGACGGCTTGCTGTAAGCTTTGCTTCGGCAATACATAGTGCGCAATGCAGCGTGAGTTCGCGCCGTCTCCCCACTGAACCAGTAATTCACCAGACAATGGCGCACCACTTAAATAAACTTGCCCGTCATCACCCACCATACTGGTTATTCCGGTACTGTTTTCCCGTACCAGTGATCCAAACGGCACCGGTTTTCCGCCCTGGGTAACGGTAATGAGCGCCCGCACGCCTATGCGGGTATCAAAATTGGCACGAACCAACGCGCCTTGCGTCGGCACAACGCTGCTAATATTTTTTTCAACATCGATGGAATTCCCCATCGTATTGGTATCAAGCGCGATACGGTTATACCGATAAACCGTGGCATACGGCATCACCGCATAGCCGCGCCAGTCGGTTAAAATGCCAGTTTGATTTTCAATGCGTACACCGCCTGCGCCAGGCGCTTTAATCAAAACATTGGTATCCCCTAAAGGCTGGCTCAGCGTTATGCCATTTTCATGCCCGACCACACCGCCAGACAGCTGCCAGTTAACGTCATGTTGATCGCGGTCGTAGTTATACCCGACCCCCAGCGTACCGTAAGCGGCCTGCCAGTTTGCCGTGGCGCTGCCCGTATACCCATTATTCGAGGTATCACCCTGGCTTACGTGATAACTCAGGTTGTGGCCTTCCAGTAAGGTCCCACCTACACCTGCCAGCCAGCTATTTTGCCCGTTGCTGTTACGGTTGGCGTTAAAGGAGGCATAAGCGCGGTCGAGCGCATTTTCCCGGGTGTAGCGACGTTTGGTCAGAACATTGAAAGGCACTGAAACATTAAGTCCGACAATACGTTCGTTATCGGGGATCCCTACAGATTCATTCCACGAAAATGAGAGCGAATAACTGATGCCAACCCAGCTGCTGGTATACCCCACCTGATACCACGTATCTGAATCCGATGTATTCCAGTATTTTTGATGGGTACCAGAGATATAAAGCGAGCCAAAGTCATTAAGTGATTGTGAAATATTTAACTGCAAACGGTCTTTACGGCTAAAGCGTAAATTGTGGTAATTCACGATTATCGGTTCATCGCGATGCTCACCGTCGTAATCGTAATCATATTCGTACCCCTCCATTCGACGATACGCAACATCATCAAGGGTATAAAAACCTTGTGTCGAATAGCGGTAACCCATTAACTGAAAATTGGTGCCGAAGGTGTTCATCGATTTCGCATAGAGGAAGCGAATAGAATCCCCCTCATGACGACTATCGTCGGCTAACTGACTGCGCGCATGGGTCACATCCAGCGACACTGCGCCCCAGTTCCCGAGGTTGCGCCCCAGCCCTAATAAAAAGGCGGTGTAATTGGCAGATAATTGCGTCCCGCCGTAGGCAGTAAATTCCTGTGGTAAACCGCCGAGTACCGTGCCCTGAAAAAAGAAAGGCGATGATTGCTGACTATTACCGCTACGAAAATCGCCCGCCGTCAGGTCAAATTTGAAACGCCCTTCGCGTTGTAAAATTGGCACTGTTGAATACGGAATAGTGTAATTCTGCTGATTGCCATCGCGCTCGTCGATGGTGACGTCCAGATCGCCATTTGAAGATGTCGGGTGCAAATCTGTAATTTCAAAAGCGCCGGGGGAAACATAGCTTTGATAGATAATAAAACCATTTTGCCGAATCGTTAGCTGGGCCGCCGTACGGGCAATCCCACGTACTGTTGGGGCAAACCCTTGCTGGCTATCAGGATACATATTATCGGAAGAGTAAAGCCGTACACCACGAAATCCAACACCATCGAAAATATCACTTCCTGTATTGCCGTCTCCCATTACCAGTTCACTTTTCAGCGGAATAATGGCGCGCTGTACCCAGGTGCCAATATTATTCCACTGTTCTGAATGATACCCATTTCCGCGAAAATAGTTCCAGGAACCATTGTTGCGTAAACGCCACGGGCCAATATTAATCCCGCTGAGCTCACTAAAAAAATAGCTATCGTTACCATTACCTCTGTTACCAGTGAAATTATAATTCAGGAGTAAAGCAGGAATACCTTCATCCCACTCTTCAGGCGGAATGTAACCGTGAGCGCTACTCAACAACGCTATCTGAGGAATAGTGATGTTCAGGCGCATCGCTGCAAAATCAAAGTTAATTGTGGCATCAGGTACAGCTTTCAGTAAATTGATGCATTTATTATTTTGCTGCTGGGCTAACTCGGGAAATGCACTGCTATTAAGGCCAATTCGTTCAAGGAGTACCTGGTTAAAACAGGGCATTAACCCACCTGATTTATCACCTGTATTTTCTGTTGTCGATTCAAATACGATATCCTGTGAACCAATGAACTCATCATTACGCCAGAGATCCACCCGATACACGCCCGCAGGTTGATGATTACCTCTCTCAAAGCGCGATAAATCAGCAACGGATGTGCCATTCTCTAATAAAAATGCCGGGTTGAAATAACTTTCCGCATAGCTTAAAAAGGAGGGTAAAATGGCAAGAGATGAATAACAAATTCCGGCCAGACACCAGGTATACCTCTGCGGAATATCCGTAGTAGTGGGTATTTTCATAATTAGCTCTGATATTGTCAGATGATTCGGTTAGTTTAAGTTCACTTCTCTGACCGGGGTTACTGAACCATAATCATTAACGGTCTGAAATTTCAGCTTTCCCTGCACTCCTGAGGGTAAGGGAATTTGTGAATTAACTCTGGGTGCAGCCATAGCATTCCCCAACTTTTGGCTGCCCACTTGTAAGTTAACCAGGGTGACATAAAAAGGTGATGGATTATGAACATTGATATAGTTACCGGATCGCGAAAACTTGAGTGTGTCCGGCGCTTCTGCGGGTAATTCTTGTAATTGAATTGGACGGAGAAATAACTTCATGCGCGATAAAATCGCCAGTTGCAAAACATTCCTGCCGTTCAATGCATTTTTATCTACCGAAGGGATCGTCTTAACATTCATCCAGAACAGAGACTCACGATCTGCCGCCAGCGGTGGACCGGTGTAAATAATACGCAAAGTATTTTCGCTTTTGGGTTCACTAACAAATAGTGGCGGTGTAATGATGAATGACTTTTCTTTTACACCGCTGCTGTTTTCAATCCACGAATTGACCAGAAAACGCTCATTGGTATGGCTATTTCTAATCCATACCGCAGTCTGTTTAGCATCAGCGGGATAAATAATACGCGTGGCACCTAATGCGATCCCTCCGGCAGCATGGGCGCTGGCCGAAATGATTAAATAAAATATAATGAGCATCAATAACTTTATTTTAGTCATCATAGTTAATACGCCTTGTGTATTCCTGACGGCAAAAATAAGAAATATAAAGAAATGATTGCTTTGGTTTCTTACAATACATCATTCCCTTTTCATTTAATAAAGCGGCATGATACAAAGTGAACATGATTTCGATTTACATTGCCACCATACCGCTTCAGACAACCGGTACATTACTTTGTTATAAGACGTGATATATAATTCAAAACAACGTGGTTTTGATTATTCGTATCTCATAATAAAAGTCGCGTCAGCATTTGCTTGCCCTGCTGATGCACTTGTACCGGTGCCTTTATAACGTGCAGAAAAATGAAGAACGTTGGTCCCGGGGATCAAGTTCTGGTTGGTTGAGAAGCTATTCCCATCAGGTTTGAGAATTGCGGATGTATTATCAAGTATTTCAATACCGACACCCGTTGCTGTTGTTGTATTGGTACTGGATGCAATGGCCAATAAATTATCATTGATTGCATCAGCCTGACCAGAAAATGCAACGGCAGCATTAGCGGCAACAACAGGATCGCAGTCGTTCAACTGAATGGTGAATGGAATTAATGCAGAGGTATTACCAACAGCATTGAAAATATCGGTACGATATTGACCGAGTGTGACAACTTGGTCTGCCGAGTCAGTATTCACTGAACAGGCAGCATTCACCAGTTCGCCTTCAAAGTGAATTGTACCGCCATCTACAACGGCAGCATAACTACCCGTAGCGGCGAATAGTGCGGCAGCCAGCGCAGACGAAATAAATCTTAATTTCATATATATTCCTTCAATCTCATTTATCGACTCCACATCCGTATATAACCGATTACTTTATTTAAGACACTGATAGTAGTAAATTCCTTTTTATCCTCTAAGAATGTCTTAATTGAAAATATGCACTCTATTCTAAAAAATAGAGAGCCCCGTTAGATGAATACTTCCGCGCAAAATATATTCAACACAAATATAGACCTGAAGCGGTAAATTACCAGGCTGAAAATTCTTTTTATATTGTCAGGTATTTCTTAAATTATCTTAATCCTTAGACAAGGAAATAAGTCAGTTCCAGATTTACAACGCCATCATGGACGAAAAATGAAGCTTTCAATCTCAGCGACCTCAGCGACGGTGCGCCTAACCTTCGCAAGAGGTCGCTTCACGTGATAAATCTGAAACGAAACCTGACAGCGCGCCCCGCTTCTGACAAAATAGGCGCATCCCCTTCGACCTACGTAACAGATGGAATCCTCTCTCTGATGGCAGCAAAGATTATTGACGGTAAAACGATTGCGCAGCAGGTGCGCTCTGAAGTTGCTCAAAAAGTTCAGGCGCGTATTGCAGCCGGACTGCGGGCACCAGGACTGGCCGTTGTGCTGGTGGGTAGTAACCCTGCATCGCAAATTTATGTCGCAAGCAAACGCAAGGCTTGTGAAGAAGTCGGGTTCGTCTCCCGCTCTTATGACCTCCCGGAAACCACCAGCGAAGCGGAGCTGCTGGAGCTTATCGATGCGCTGAATGCCGACAACACCATTGATGGCATTCTGGTTCAACTGCCGTTACCGGCGGGTATTGATAACGTCAAAGTACTGGAACGTATTCACCCGGACAAAGACGTAGACGGTTTCCATCCTTATAACGTCGGTCGCCTGTGCCAGCGCGCGCCGCGTCTGCGTCCCTGCACCCCGCGCGGCATCGTCACGCTGCTTGAGCGTTACAACATTGATACCTTCGGCCTCAACGCCGTGGTGATTGGCGCATCGAATATCGTTGGCCGCCCGATGAGCATGGAACTGCTGCTAGCAGGTTGCACCACTACCGTGACTCACCGCTTCACTAAAAATCTGCGTCATCACGTAGAAAATGCCGATCTGTTGATCGTTGCCGTCGGCAAGCCGGGCTTTATTCCTGGTGACTGGATCAAAGAAGGCGCAATTGTGATTGATGTCGGCATCAACCGTCTGGAAAATGGCAAAGTTGTGGGCGACGTGGTGTTTGAAGACGCGGCTAAACGCGCCTCATACATTACGCCTGTTCCCGGCGGCGTTGGCCCGATGACGGTTGCCACGCTGATTGAAAACACGCTACAGGCGTGCGTTGAATATCATGATCCACAGGGTGAGTAACATGGCGACATTTTCTTTAGGTAAACATCCGCACGTTGAGCTGTGCGACTTGCTGAAACTGGAAGGCTGGAGCGAAAGCGGCGCGCAGGCGAAAATCGCGATTGCCGAAGGCCAGGTGAAAGTCGATGGCGCGGTTGAAACGCGCAAACGCTGCAAAATCGTCGCCGGTCAGACAGTGAGTTTTGCAGGTCACAGCGTACAGGTTGTTGCCTGATCCCTTTCCCGGCCTGTATCAACAGGCCGGTTCTCTTTTCAGACTTTTGCCCTCTACGCCCCGTTCATCCATGCTGATAGCATCGACATTTTGCCGAAGCGACCATCATGCCAACCGTTATTACGCACGCCGCCGTTCCCCTATGCATTGGTTTAGGGTTGGGTTCGAAAGTCATCCCTCCGCGTCTGTTATTTGCCGGAATCATCCTGGCGATGCTGCCCGACGCCGACGTATTGTCGTTTAAATTTGGCATTGCTTACGGCAATGTTTTTGGTCATCGCGGGTTTACCCATTCGCTGGTGTTTGCGTTTGTTGTCCCGCTGTTATGTGTGCTGATTGGACGCCGATGGTTCAGGGCTGGGCTGATTCGCTGCTGGCTGTTTTTAACCGTCTCGTTGCTATCGCACAGCTTGCTGGATTCGGTAACCACTGGCGGTAAAGGGGTTGGCTGGCTGTGGCCGTGGTCAGATGAACGCTTTTTCGCTCCCTGGCAGGTGATTAAAGTCGCGCCGTTTGCATTGTCTCGTTACACCACGCCGTACGGGCATCAGGTGATTATTTCTGAATTGATGTAGGTGTGGTTGCCGGGGATTCTACTGATGGGAATGTTGTGGTGGCACAGACGATAACCGGATGCGAAAACTCGCATCCGGCAATAGCGCAATTACTTACGACGCCAGGTGGTCCCTTGCGGGCCATCTTCCAGCACGATCCCCATCTCGTTAAGACGGTCACGCGCCGCATCTGCCGCCGCCCAGTCTTTCGCTTTACGGGCATCCAGACGCTGTTGAATTAACGCTTCAATCTCAGCCACTTCGCTGCCGTCTGCCTGCGCGCCGCTTTGCAGGAACGCTTCCGGTTCTTGCTCCAGCAGGCCCAATACAGCGGAAAGTTTACGCAGGTGAGATGCCATTGCATTCGCCGCTGCCATATCTTCTGCTTTCAGACGGTTCACTTCACGCGCCATATCAAACAGCACGGAATAGGCTTCCGGGGTGTTGAAATCGTCGTCCATCGCTTCAATAAAGCGCGCTTCAAACGCTTCGCCACCGGCAGGCGCAACGGTTTTATCGGTGCCGCGCAGCGCAGTGTAGAGACGCTCCAGCGCCGCACGCGCCTGCTTCAGGTTCTCTTCGCTGTAGTTCAGCTGGCTGCGATAGTGGCCCGACATCAGGAAGTAACGCACGGTTTCAGCATCGTAGTATTTCAGCACATCGCGCACGGTAAAGAAGTTACCCAGCGATTTGGACATCTTCTCGCGGTCAACCATCACCATTCCGGAGTGCATCCAGTAGTTAACATACTGACCATCATGGGCACAGGTGGACTGCGCGATTTCGTTCTCGTGGTGCGGGAACATCAGGTCTGAACCGCCGCCGTGGATATCAAAGTGGTTACCCAGCTGCTTGCAGTTCATTGCCGAACATTCAATGTGCCAGCCTGGACGGCCCGCGCCCCACGGAGACGGCCAGCTCGGTTCGCCCTCTTTCGACATCTTCCACAGAACGAAGTCCATCGGGTTGCGTTTGTCGTCGACCACGTCAACGCGCGCGCCTGCCTGCAGCTGGTCGAGATCCTGACGCGACAGCACGCCATATGTCGGATCGGTCGGGACGTCGAACATCACGTCGCCGTTGTCCGCCACATAAGCGTGACCTTTGGCGATCAGTTGTTCAGTGAGTTCAATAATTTCTGCGATATGGTGCGTCGCGCGCGGCTCCATATCCGGGCGCAGAATGTTCAACGCATCAAAATCTTTGTGCATTTCGGCGATCATGCGATCCACCAGCGCTACAAAGCTTTCGCCATTTTCATTGGCGCGTTTGATGATTTTGTCGTCGATATCGGTAATGTTGCGCACATACTTCAGCTTATAGCCGAGGAAACGCAGATAGCGCGCAACCACGTCAAAAGCAACAAAGGTACGCCCGTGACCGATATGACAGAGATCGTAAACGGTGATTCCACACACGTACATGCCGACTTCCCCGGCGTGAATAGGCTTAAATTCCTCTTTTTGGCGTGTCAGAGTATTGAAGATTTTTAGCATCGAAGATTCCGTTTAGACATGTGTGGGTAATTGAGTTGCGTATAATACCCATATTTCCCGCGCGAATCAGCATACATTGCGTGATGATCCGATCGTGCGGTTATGCTATAACACCACCCTATATATGACCCGAACCGGGTTGAAGCACCAATCAAACGGAACAGGATGCAAAAATGGTTACTTTCCACACCAATCACGGCGATATTGTCATCAAAACTTTTGACGATAAAGCACCTGAAACAGTTAAAAACTTCCTGGACTACTGCCGCGAAGGTTTTTACAACAACACCATTTTCCACCGTGTTATCAACGGCTTTATGATTCAGGGCGGCGGTTTTGAACCGGGCATGAAACAAAAAGCCACCAAAGAACCGATCAAAAACGAAGCCAACAACGGTCTGAAAAATACCCGTGGTACGCTGGCAATGGCCCGTACTCAGGCTCCGCACTCTGCAACTGCACAGTTCTTCATCAACGTGGTTGATAACGACTTCCTGAACTTCTCTGGCGAAAGCCTGCAAGGTTGGGGCTACTGCGTGTTTGCTGAAGTGGTTGAAGGCATGGACGTGGTAGACAAAATCAAAGGTGTTGCAACCGGTCGTAGCGGTATGCACCAGGACGTGCCAAAAGAAGACGTTATCATTGAAAGCGTGACCGTTAGCGAGTAATCGTGGCGACACTCTTTATTGCAGATCTTCATCTCTGCGTGGAAGAACCGGCGATCACCGCCGGTTTTCTGCGTTTTTTAGCGGGGGAAGCTCGCAAGGCCGACGCGCTGTATATTCTTGGCGATCTGTTTGAAGCGTGGATTGGCGACGACGATCCCAACCCACTCCATCGCCAGATGGCGGCAGCGATCAAAGCGGTGTCCGATTCCGGCGTTCCCTGTTATTTCATTCATGGCAACCGTGATTTTCTGCTCGGCAAACGCTTTGCCCGTGAAAGCGGCATGACGTTATTGCCGGAAGAAAAGGTGCTCGAACTTTATGGTCGTCGGGTGTTGATTATGCATGGCGACACGCTGTGCACCGATGACGCGGGTTATCAGGCTTTTCGCGCCAAAGTCCACAAACCCTGGCTGCAGACGCTATTCCTCGCTCTGCCATTGTTTGTGCGCAAACGCATTGCCGCGCGAATGCGCGCGAACAGCAAAGAAGCCAACAGCAGTAAATCGCTGGCGATCATGGACGTTAACCAAAACGCGGTGGTCAGTGCGATGGAAAAACATCAGGTGCAATGGCTGATTCACGGGCATACCCATCGCCCGGCGGTACATGAACTTATCGCCAACCAGCAACCTGCTTTTCGCGTGGTACTGGGTGCCTGGCATACGGAAGGTTCGATGGTGAAAGTCACGGCGGATGACGTTGAGCTGATTCATTTTCCGTTTTAAAAAACCCGCAACTTTGCTGATTTCACAGCCACGCAACCGTTTTCCTTACTCTCTTTCCGTGCTATTCTCTGTGCCCTCTAAAGCCGAGAGTTGTGCACCACAGGAGTTTTAAGACGCATGTCTTCCCGCAATAATCCGGCGCGTGTCGCCATCGTGATGGGGTCCAAAAGCGACTGGGCTACCATGCAGTTCGCCGCCGAAATCTTCGAAATCCTGAATGTCCCGCACCACGTTGAAGTGGTTTCTGCTCACCGCACCCCCGATAAACTGTTCAGCTTCGCCGAAAGCGCCGAAGAGAACGGTTATCAGGTGATTATTGCGGGCGCAGGCGGCGCAGCGCACCTGCCAGGCATGATTGCCGCCAAAACGCTGGTGCCGGTGCTGGGCGTACCAGTACAGAGCGCCGCACTGAGCGGTGTCGATAGCCTCTACTCAATCGTACAAATGCCGCGCGGCATTCCGGTGGGTACGCTGGCGATTGGTAAAGCTGGCGCGGCAAACGCGGCATTACTGGCAGCACAAATTCTTGCGACTCATGATAAAGAACTGCACCAACGTCTGAATGACTGGCGCAAAGCACAAACTGATGAAGTGCTGGAAAACCCGGACCCGCGAGGTGCGGCATGAAACAGGTTTGCGTCCTCGGTAACGGGCAGTTAGGCCGTATGCTGCGTCAGGCAGGCGAACCGTTAGGCATTGCTGTCTGGCCGGTCGGGCTGGACGCTGAACCGGCGGCGGTGCCTTTTCAACAAAGCGTGATTACCGCTGAGATCGAACGTTGGCCGGAAACCGCATTAACCCGCGAGCTGGCACGCCATCCGGCCTTTGTGAACCGCGATGTGTTCCCGATTATTGCCGACCGTCTGACTCAGAAGCAGCTTTTCGATAAGCTCCACCTGCCGACCGCGCCGTGGCAGTTACTTGCCGATCGCAGCGAGTGGCCTGCGGTGTTTGATCGTTTAGGTGAACTGGCGATTGTTAAGCGTCGCACTGGTGGCTATGACGGACGCGGTCAATGGCGTTTACGCGCCGATGAAACCGAACAGTTACCGGCTGAATGCTACGGCGAATGTATTGTCGAGCAGGGCATAAACTTCTCTGGTGAAGTGTCGCTGGTTGGCGCGCGCGGCTTTGATGGCAGCACCGTGTTTTATCCGCTGACGCATAACCTGCATCAGGACGGTATTTTGCGCACCAGCGTCGCTTTTCCGCAGGCCAACGCACAGCAGCAGGCGCAAGCCGAAGAGATGCTGTCGGCGATTATGCAGGAGCTGGGCTATGTGGGCGTGATGGCGATGGAGTGTTTTGTCACCCCGCAAGGTCTGCTGATCAACGAACTGGCTCCGCGTGTGCATAACAGTGGTCACTGGACGCAAAACGGTGCCAGCATCAGCCAGTTTGAGCTGCATCTGCGGGCGATTACCGATCTGCCGTTACCGCAACCAGTAGTGAATAATCCGTCGGTGATGATCAATCTGATTGGTAGCGATGTGAATTATGACTGGCTGAAATTGCCGCTGGTGCATCTGCACTGGTACGACAAAGAAGTCCGTCCGGGGCGTAAAGTGGGGCATCTGAATTTGACCGACAGCGACACATCGCGTCTGACTGCGACGCTGGAAGCCTTAATCCCGCTGCTGCCGCCGGAATATGCCAGCGGCGTGATTTGGGCGCAGAGTAAGTTCGGTTAACTGGTGCTCTATTCTTGCCGGATGCGGCGTAAACGCCTTATCCGGCCTACCGATCCGGTACCCATTGTAGGCCTGATAAGATGCGTCAAGCATCGCATCAGGCATTGTGCACCAATTGCCGGATGCGGCACCGGTTGTAGGCCTGATAAGACGCGTCAAGCGTCGCATCAGGCACAAATGTCTAATGCCTACGACTACAGCGAAATACAGGTCCCCGCTTCGCCCGCCAGCGTCTCTTCAATTCGCGATAACGCCCCAATCCACGCGGGTTTACCACGGCTTCTGACATAACCACTCACCGCCGTTACCTTCGGCCCCATCGAACCATCGGCTTTGGCAAATGGCGCTAACTCATCCGGTGTGGCATGGCGAATGGCGCGTTGCTGCGGCGTTCCCCAGTTTTCATATACCGCATCAGCATCAGTGAGGATCACCAGCCCATCGGCGTTAATCTGCTCAGCGAGCAACGCAGCAGCGAGATCTTTATCAATCACCGCTTCACTCCCTGCCCCATCTTCCGTCACAGGCACACCGCCGCCGCCACTGCAAATCACCACATGCCCCTCTTTGAGCAACAACTCGATGGCTTCGCTGTCGAGAATTTTACGCGGTTGCGGAGACGCCACCACCCGGCGCAAATATTTACCATCACGTTTCATCTGCCAGCCGTAAGCCGCTTCCAGTGCCTCTTGTTCTTCTGGCTGATAAACCGGACCAATAAATTTCTCTGGCTGCAAAAACGCCGGATCATCAGGCGAAACCTCAATGCGCGTCAGCACCGTCGTCACGGGCGGCATCTGCGGCTGTGCGCTCAAACTCTGTGCCAGCATATAGCCAATCATCCCCTGGCTTTCCGCCACCAGCACATCCAGCGGATACGGTTCTACCTCTTTCCACGCCAGATTCTGCAATGCCAGCAGCCCCACCTGCGGCCCGTTGCCGTGAACAATCGCCAGCCGATAAGAACGGGCCAGGCGCGCCAGCGCGGGTACAGCACTGGCGATATTGCGATATTGATTTTCTGCCGTCAGCGCCTCGCCGCGCTGGAGTAAGGCGTTGCCCCCAAGAGCTACAACCAGTGTTTTCATGGTGTTCCTTGTAATAATTGTTGACCAAGCCAGAACCCCAGCAGCGTATCTGCCCCTGACGTGTGCCCCAGCGCCAGCAGCGAATCAATCGCAACAGCGGTACGTTTCGGGCAACTCAGAGCATGAACAAAGTGCAGGAGTGGCGAGGCGAAATATCCTTGCGCGGCGTAGCGTAAATAACTGACGCTCACCGCTGTGGTAACGAGTTGAAGATTGTCGGAACAGGCAAAAAACTGGCGACCAGAGCGCGCATCTAAAGCGCCATAATACCAGGCCGCCAGCAGCATTCCGCTCAGCGTATCATCATGACTTGGCGTTAATCCGGGTCCTTTACCCAGCCAGTGCCGCCAGTCGGTCTTAACGCCATTGAGCGCGGCCTGAAAACAGTGACGAAACTGGCGTAATTCAGCGGGCAGCGGATCGCTTGCCGCCATCGCCAGTGGCCCGAAAAGCCCGGTTTCCTCCGCGCGTTGCATCCATGCAGCTGCAAGCGGTTGAGGATGCGCAGGCGGCGTAATACGCAGCAAACAATAACGCTGTGGCTGTTTAACCGTGAAACGCCCGAGGCGAATCCCTTGAGCCACAACCTGCGGTCGTTCATTGCCGCATAATCCACCGCATAACGCATCGAATTGCGCGCGGCGAAGCACCCATCCTCCGGGGCCGAAACCACTACCCTTACGATGCAGCGTTAACAGTTCGCCGCTTTCCGTCATCAGGTTAATCGCCCGTCGCCACACTCCCGCTAACCGCCAGGACTGGCGATAATTCGGTGCGCTACTACTGGCAAGCAGAGGATGGATGATCGTCATTGTGCGTTCCTCAACCAATCCCCATGCTTTCAGCCAGTGCTTCCAGCGCCTGTTCAAAACACGCCAGCGGTGCCCGCACGGTGCCTGCGCCAATCTGCCCGATCCCCGCCTCTTTATGGGCGATACCGGTATTGATGAGTGGCGTAATACCGGTTTCTACCACGCGACGAATGTCCAGTCCCAGGCAGGCGCCCTGAAAATCCCAGCTTGGGATCTGCAACTGCATATTGCGTTCAAGGTAAATTTCCGCCATCTCTTCAGATACCGCCCTGGCCGCTTCCATGCCACCCGCACCGACAAAGCGCGTTACGCCAGGCGCTGCGATCATTGCCGCACCTCCGATACCAAAGGTTTCGGTAATCGCGCTATCGCCCATATCCGGGTTCGCCTGCTCCTGCGAGAAGCCGGTGAAAAACAGACCTTGCGGAGTGTTTACAGGCGCAGTAAACCAGCGTTCACCCAGCCCGCTTACCCGAATCCCGAACATATTGCCGTTGCGGGTCATAGCCGTAACGATGCTGCCTGCGCGGATCATCGCGCCAGCATCCATCGCCGCCTTGCAGTAGGCCATCGCGAGGTTGAGGAAGAACTGATCGGTCACGCTGAGGAAATCCATCACTTCCGCAATGTGCTGTTTATCATGATCGAGGCGAGCAATTTGTGGGGCCAGCGTACGCATTAACAGTGCTGAGGAAGCAATATTGCGTTGATGGAACTCATCGCCCATGGTAATGCCCTGCGCCATCATCGCCGTGAGATCGATACCGTGCTCCATGCGCCCCAGCGCCGCGCTTAATACTGGCATTAACACATCGCGCATCCAGCGATGGCGAGTCAGGACATCTTCGCCATAAGCGCCAAAACGCATCACTTTGCCGATACCTTCGTTGAGGTTGCAGTACGCCCGGTTGCCGTCGGTCACGTTCTCGACCACCAGCATCGGCATACTGGCAGAAGTAATACCGCCCATTGGCCCGACGGCATTCACATGGTGACAAGGAATGAAGTTCACTTCCCCCTGCTCCAGTATTGCCAGCGCCTGCGCTTCATCTTTCGCCCAACCTTCGAACAGACATGCGCCCACGCACGCCCCTTTCATAGGTCCGGTCATCTCCTGCCAGCGCATTGGCGGCCCGGCGTGAAGCAGTGTTTTGCCCTGGTTTAGTTCGCTGATAAGTGAAGAAGCCGGTTGCACATCCAGCCAGTGTGGACGAGCGCGACGAATTTGTTCGATAACCGCAGCATTGGCTTGCGCCACTGATGTAAACATGGGAACCCCTTATTGCAAACGTTCTAATAAACGAGCCAGTTTTTTATTGCCGCCGGCGACTGGCGACCATTGGTAATGCACAACCGGTTTGCTGGCGCTTTGTAGCTCCAGCGCAAAGCTGCGTAATCCGATGTTAATCACGGCGACGTTTTCCAGTAATGACGGTGTGTGTTGCTGAGTGGCAGGCGAAAGCGGACGAATCAGTGCCGCCGCCAGCAAGGTGGCTTCCGGCAGCGAACTCACTACCGCGATCCCCGCATCTTCCAGCGTGGCGATTTGCTGCGAGCGGCATTGCGGGTCACGTTCAGTGCCTGTCACCGTGGCAATGGCATACAGTGGTTGATTGTCTGAACGCGCAGCACAGGCTTTTTGCCAGGCGCTTACCAGCGAGGCGGCAGGATCGGCGGTCGCACCGAAGCCAATCACGACATCAAGCAGCAATACGCGCACTTGCGGTTTAGCGCCGAGATCGGCAATTAACTGATTGCGTAAGGCTGGGTCGATCATCGGATGGGGACGCCCGACGGTGTAGAAATCATCGCCGAGGTCAATAATCTGGTGACCATCGGCGTCGAGCATCATGCCGTGATGATGGGTATCGTCGGCTTCCACGCCAAGGTGTCCAGCAAGTAATCCCGCCGCTTCGGCAGCCAGGGTACCGCCGGTATACAAACCGCAAATAAATCCGCTGCTGGCAGGCGTTATCGCGTTACGTCGCGCCGTAACGCGTGAAAGCAGGCAAGCCAGGCGTGCGGCCTCATCCAGCGAGGAGGCAAACCAGACATTCTCGTCGCGGGCCACCGCCGGGGTATAACCTAAAAACAGCGCCACCGTCGGTTTGCCGGTTGCTTTCATGGCATTAACAATTTTCAGACGCACAGCTTCGGCAGGCGGTTTTGAAACAAATGCCAGCACTTCGCTTTTCTCGTCTGCACTGAGCATTTCCAGCGCCGTCAGCGCACTGATGCCGCCCACTTCACGGCTGAGGTCGCGCCCGCCAAGGCCAATCGCGTGAGTAATTCCCTCCCCTGCCAGCGCAATCTGCGAACACAGTTCCTGAATCCCGGTACCGGAAGCGCCAATGACGCCAATATTGCCTTCCGGCATCACGTTAGCAAAAGCCAGCGGCGTGCCGGCAATCATCGACGTACCGCAGTCCGGCCCCATCACCAGCAAGCCTTTTTCCCGCGCGCGGCTTTTAAGTTGGATTTCATCTTCCAGCGTGACGTTATCGGAGAACATCATCACGTTGAGGTTGCGATCCAGCGCCTGGTTCGCCAGCTCCGCCGCATACTCGCCAGCCACTGAAATCAGCGCCAGACTGGCGTCGGGTAATTTCTGACAGGCACTGTCCCAGCGACGCACCTGCGTCAACGCCTGGCTGCTGCCTGACCCCTGCGCCAGTTGTTTTAGCGCCTCTTCAAGCTGCTGCATAATCGCCTGCGCGATCCCCGCATCCGCCGCTTCGCTACGAATTGCCACGCAAATATCGTTCGGCGTGGCGTTATTAAAATCGTCATGCCAGAAACCTGTGGTATCTAATAACGCTTTATTGGCGGGCGTACCCATCATTACGGAAACATCATCAACATTTTCTGATTCGCTGAGTTTTCGTGAAATAATCATTAAACTGACCGAATCCTGAAAACACCCTTTTTTAATAAAGGCGTGGATCATAACAACTCCTTAAAAATTGCACCCATGGCAATTGCACGAGCAGTGTTAATGTGGCGATTACGGTATCGATGACAACGAGTAAATAAGGTGATGAATATCACACAGGAATTATTAACAAAAGAATTCAAATAACCGCTAGGCTATTACTCATTATTTTTTAATAAGCGTGGTTGTTTTAAAAATCAGGTTAAAAGTGAGCGGATTATCAAATAAATTCTAACTATATTTTCTTGCCTGTCTGGATCACATAATCCAGATATTTTCCCTGTATGTTAATTGCAGTCATGCTTCACACCGTCGTTAAAAAGGAAGACAGATGAAAATCAGTCGGGAAACACTCCACCAGCTAATTGAGAATAAACTCTGCCAGGCTGGGTTAAAACGTGAGCACGCTGCAACCGTGGCTGAAGTATTGGTTTACGCCGATGCCAGAGGGATCCACTCTCATGGCGCGGTGCGCGTGGAATACTACGCGGAACGCATTTCAAAAGGCGGCACCAACCGCGAACCGGAGTTTCGTCTTGAGGAAACCGGGCCGTGCTCGGCAATTTTACATGCCGACAATGCCGCCGGACAGGTCGCGGCGAAAATGGGTATGGAACATGCCATCAAAACCGCCCAGCAAAATGGCGTTGCGGTGGTCGGTATCAGCCGGATGGGTCACAGCGGCGCAATCTCTTATTTTGTGCAGCAGGCAGCCCGCGCCGGATTCATTGGCATTTCGATGTGCCAGTCCGATCCAATGGTGGTGCCGTTTGGCGGCGCGGAAATTTACTACGGTACTAACCCCCTGGCCTTTGCCGCGCCGGGAGAAGGCGACGAGATCCTTACCTTTGATATGGCGACTACCGTACAGGCATGGGGAAAAGTGCTCGACGCCCGCTCGCGTAATATGTCTATCCCGGATACCTGGGCGGTCGATAAAAACGGTGTACCAACAACCGATCCGTTCGCGGTACATGCTCTGCTCCCCGCCGCCGGGCCAAAAGGGTATGGCCTGATGATGATGATTGACGTCCTCTCAGGCGTCTTACTCGGCTTACCGTTCGGGCGACAGGTTAGTTCGATGTATGACGATTTACACGCAGGGCGTAATTTGGGGCAATTACATATAGTTATTAATCCGAACTTTTTCTCCTCCAGCGAATTATTCCGTCAACATCTTAGCCAGACCATGCGCGAATTAAATGCCATTACCCCCGCGCCCGGTTTTAATCAGGTTTATTATCCCGGACAGGATCAGGATATTAAACAACGCAAAGCCGCCGTCGAAGGCATCGAAATTGTTGATGATATTTACCAGTATTTAATTTCCGACGCGCTTTATAACACGTCATACGAAACGAAAAATCCCTTTGCGCAATAATTATTGAGACAGGACTTTCTTATGATTACACATTTCCGTCAAGCTATAGAAGAAACGCTGCCCTGGCTTTCCTCTTTTGGCGCTGACCCAGCGGGTGGGATGACCCGTTTACTTTATTCGCCGGAATGGCTGGAAACCCAGCAGCAATTTAAAAAAAGAATGGCAGCAAGCGGGCTGGAAACACGTTTCGATGAAGTGGGGAATTTATACGGTCGCCTGAATGGCACCGAATATCCACAGGAAGTGGTTCTGAGCGGTTCGCATATCGATACCGTGGTTAACGGCGGTAACCTTGACGGGCAATTCGGCGCGCTGGCGGCGTGGCTGGCAATTGACTGGCTGAAAACGCAATACGGCGCGCCGCTACGTACGGTCGAAGTGGTGGCGATGGCAGAAGAAGAAGGCAGCCGCTTCCCGTATGTCTTCTGGGGCAGTAAAAATATTTTTGGGCTGGCGAATCCTGACGACGTGCGGAATATCTGTGATGCCAAAGGAAATAGTTTTGTCGATGCGATGAAGGCTTGCGGATTTACTCTTCCGAACGCCCCACTAACTCCGCGTCAGGATATTAAAGCCTTTGTTGAACTGCATATTGAACAGGGCTGTGTGCTGGAAAGTAATGGGCAATCAATTGGCGTGGTGAATGCAATTGTCGGGCAGCGTCGTTATACGGTAACGCTGAACGGCGAATCAAACCATGCAGGCACCACGCCGATGGGTTATCGTCGTGATACAGTTTACGCTTTCAGTCGCATTTGCCATCAGTCGGTCGAAAAAGCGAAAAGGATGGGCGATCCGCTGGTTCTGACCTTTGGCAAAGTAGAGCCGCGCCCGAATACGGTAAATGTGGTGCCGGGTAAAACCACGTTCACCATTGATTGTCGTCATACCGACGCTGCCGTGCTGCGCGATTTCACCCAACAGTTAGAAAACGACATGCGGGCGATTTGCGATGAAATGGACATTGGTATTGATATCGATTTATGGATGGACGAAGAACCCGTGCCGATGAATAAGGAGCTGGTCGCCACCCTGACAGAATTGTGTGAAAGAGAAAAACTGAATTACCGGGTGATGCACAGTGGTGCCGGGCACGACGCGCAAATTTTCGCGCCTCGCGTACCAACCTGCATGATTTTTATCCCCAGCATCAACGGGATCAGCCATAACCCGGCGGAACGCACCAATATTACCGACCTTGCCGAAGGGGTCAAAACGTTGGCACTCATGCTTTATCAACTTGCCTGGCAGAAATAAGGAGTCATAAATGGGATATTTAAATAACGTCACCGGTTACCGCGAAGATTTACTGGCTAACCGTGCGATTGTTAAACACGGTAATTTCGCACTGTTAACCCCGGATGGTCTGGTAAAAAATATTATTCCGGGCTTTGAAAATTGTGACGCGACAATCCTCTCCACGCCAAAGCTGGGTGCCTCTTTTGTTGATTATCTGGTCACACTGCATCAAAACGGTGGCAACCAACAGGGCTTCGGTGGCGAAGGCATTGAAACGTTCCTGTATGTGATCTCTGGAAATATCACTGCCAAAGCCGAAGGCAAAACATTTGCCTTAAGCGAAGGTGGCTATCTTTATTGCCCGCCAGGCTCCTTAATGACGTTTGTTAACGCCCAGGCCGAAGACAGCCAAATCTTTTTATATAAGCGCCGCTATGTTCCGGTAGAAGGCTATGCACCGTGGCTGGTTTCTGGCAATGCCAGCGAACTGGAACGCATTCATTATGAAGGCATGGACGATGTTATTCTGCTGGATTTTCTGCCCAAAGAGTTAGGTTTTGATATGAACATGCATATCCTCTCTTTTGCACCAGGTGCCAGCCACGGTTATATCGAAACACACGTTCAGGAACACGGTGCCTATATTCTTTCCGGTCAGGGGGTTTATAACCTCGACAATAACTGGATCCCGGTGAAAAAAGGCGATTACATCTTTATGGGCGCTTATTCTTTACAGGCTGGTTATGGTGTAGGGCGTGGTGAAGCGTTCAGCTATATTTACTCGAAAGATTGTAACCGCGACGTAGAGATTTAAGTCATACCACTCGCCTGATTATTTTTAGCTATGTTGGATTTTGCCACGGTTTATACCGTGGCTTTTTTTGTAACATTGCCTGATGCGCTTCGCTTATCAGGCCTACATGATCTCTGCAATATATAGAATTTGCGCGATTTTCAGGAAGGATATGGTACTCATGCCGCATCCGGCATGAGTACTGCACTCTTATGCGATATAAATCGCATCCGCTTTAAAGGTAAGGGTTAGTTTTTAATTCCCTGACCTATTTTAATGGCGCAGGCAATATTTCGCGCGCTGTTGAAGAGATTGGTTTCACCGCTGGCGAGCACTTCGGCTAAAGGTGCCAGACGAGGCAAAATGCTGAATACCGCGTCAATGCCGTACTGGTGCACCACTTCCACGCCATCACCCAATACGCCAGCAATCCCAATCACCGGTACATTAAACTGCTTCGCCACCGACGCCACACCCAGCGGCGCTTTACCGCCTGCCGTTTGCGAGTCGATGCGCCCTTCCCCGGTAATCACCAGTGCTGCGCCCTGCACTGCCTGCGCAAGATTGACCGCATTCAACACAATTTCAATGCCCGGTTTAATATCCGCATTGAGAAATACCGCCGCCGCAATACCCATACCGCCCGCAGCGCCGCCGCCCGCCATCTGGCAGACATTAATTTCAGTTTGCTGTTGTAAAACACGGGCGTAATTTTGCAGCCCCTGTTCAAGTTCTTCGACCATCTCCGGCGTTGCCCCTTTTTGCGGGCCAAACACCGCCGCCGCGCCGCGTGCCCCTACCAGCGGGTTATCAACGTCACATGCTACTTCAATATGGCAATTCGCCAGACGCGGATCGCATTCATCCATCTCAATGCTTGCCACGCGCGCTAAATTACCACCGTTTGCCGCCAGCGCCTGACCGTCGGCATCAAGGAAACGCACACCGAGCGCCTGCGCCATGCCCATACCGCCGTCGACCGTCGCACTGCCGCCAATGCCGAGAATAATATGGCGAATGTCGTTATCCAGCGCATGACGAATTAACTCCCCCGTACCAAAACTGGAGGCCAGCAACGGATTACGCTTTTCAGGCGCGACCAGCATCAGGCCACTTGCTGCCGCCATCTCAATCACCGCCGTTTTCCCGTCGCCGGTAAGGCCATAAAAAGCATTCACTTTTTCGCCCATCGGCCCGCAGACTTCAAGCGTCACGATGTTGCCGCCCGTCGCGGCGACCATCGCATCCACCGTCCCTTCGCCGCCATCCGCTATCGGCAAACAGATATAGTTCGCATCGGGAAAGAGGGTCGAAAACCCGGCTTTAATTGCCTGACAACATTTTTCTGCACTTAAGCTCTCTTTAAAAGAGTCTGGCGCAATGACAATCTTCATTATCAATCCTTTTTCAACAAATTATTCGATGCGTTCCCACGGAATAAGGTTATCCATAAGAACAGCCAGTAAAATCCCGACCAATAAGCCGTTACTGAGCAGAGGACGAAGCGTTAATGGAAGGTCTTGCAGATACACAGGCGGTAATGCCATTAAAAATATGCCGACAAATAACGGCAATGCGAGTCGATAAATATTGCGAGCGGTAAACGTTATTTGCTGGCTAAACACCAGCGCGGAAAAGAGTAAAGGCAGATAAGAAACCAGCATGACCGCACTACTCACGGGTAAAGGGATACTGCAAAACAGTCGCGTGAGTGCAGGAACCAGCGCCACCAGCAGGCAAATAACGCTGCCATAAATAAACGAACGCCGCGTGTAATCGCCAGTCTGGGTTAATAAACCAATGGATGAAACAAACGGTGAAAATGGAATTACCGCCAGCGGTACGGTTATCAGCGTCATAAATCCGGTCGCCACAAAGCTACGACGATAACGCGTATTCCCTGCGCCCTGCTGCGGATAAAAAACATCCGTGCCCCGAATCGCACCGTAGGTATTGCTGATATTTACCAGACCTGTAATCACCGCCGTCAGAATAATTCCCGGCGACAAAGCACCGCCACTGCCGAGCGGGAACCACTGCCAGTGCAACTCACCGGAGAGCGAGTGCGAAGAAGGAAAGCAAAAGTACCACAACAACCAGCCGGTTATGGTGCCGACCAGCAGGCCATAACGGGCAAAACGTTGCGGCAGGAAGATAATCATCGCCAGTACCAGGCACATCACCGCCACCGAGAGCGCGAACGGCGGTAACTGAATTTTAAAATTCGGGTCGGCTATGCCAAACGGCAGCCCGAGCATACCTTTGAAAAAGATAGTGGTCAGCTGCGCGCCCAGCATCAACATAAACAAGACCATCACCGACGGCGTAAATAACCGTGCCAGGCGATGGCCTAATCCGCTAAAACCAATCAACATCGTCAGCACGCCGGAGAGTGCAATCCCCACTGCCAGGCTGGTGGCGATATCGTTGATCGGTGTCCCGCGCGATGCTTCACCAAGGGTGATAGTAAGGATGGTTCCCCACCACAGGCCACCTGGCCCTTCCATAATAGCGCGACGATGACCGCAAAACGCCTGAGCGAAGCAGGCCAGTGCGGTAGCAAGAAAAGCATATTGCGTGAGCGTAAGCAGGCTACTTTGCGGCAACTGAAAAGCAGAAAGTAGCGTAGGAGGAACCACAACCGTGTTGCAAAAAATAAAGAAAAACCACTGAAATCCTGATAACAGGCTTTCGCGGCTGACTGCAAAATTGAACATAAACACACCTTAACCGGAGAATGCCCGCCGCAAGGACGGGCATTGCAGGGGCCAGATTACTGCTGATGTTTAAGGATAAATTGACCTTTCGGCGCAACAGGGAAGCCCTGTTCAATGTCGTAAATCACATCACCACGTAAGATGGTTTTCGTGATACGCGCGCCAATGGTACGGCCAACATACGGGCTGACTTTGTGGCGATATTCCAGATCGTCATTGGTAAGAACATAGCTGCTATTCGGCTGAATGAAGACGAAGTCGGCATCTTTTCCTGGGGCGATACGGCCTTTTTGCTGCAGACCGAAAATATCTGCTGCGTTAGTCGCCATTAATTTGCCGAACATTGGCAGAGACATACCGCGTTTCTGTACCGCTTCATCGAACATCACGTCCATGCAGCTTTGCAGACCGGCGATACCGCCCCATGCTTTCATGATGTTACCGGCTTTCATTTCCGGCGGGCATGGAGAGTGGTCGGAAACCAGGCAGTCGATTTCACCGTTAAACAGTTTTTCCCACATGCCTTTCTGGTTTTCCAGATCGCGGATCGGCGGTGAACACTTCGCCAGAGTACCGATTTCTTCGAACTGATCGGTATCCAGTACAAAGTAATGCGGGCAGGATTCACAAGTAACGTCCTGACCTTCCTGACGTGCACGAGTCACTTCCTCAACACCTTCCGGGCTGCTGACGTGGCAAACGTGCAGACGGCAACCAGCAACTTTCGCCAGATACAGTACGCGGCGAATTGCTTCCACTTCGGTAAATACCGGACGCGAAGCCACATAGTCATGAGCGGTTACGCGACCTTCACGCTTCGCTTCTTCGCCCAGTTCGTCACAAATCAGCGCGTTTTCGCAGTGCACCAGCACCGGCTGACCCAGTTCGCCCAGCTTCTGCGCACCTTTGAAGAACTGCCAGTCGTTTACATCACGGAAGTCGTTGTCGATACCGCGATCGCCACAGGTCGCAACGAAGCATTTGAAGCCGACAACGCCCACTTCATCCAGCTCATGCAGACGGTCGATGTTGTAAGACACCAGGCCACCGAGTTGTGCCGCATCAATAGTCAGCTTGCCTTTAGCGGCATCGAACTTCAGTTCAATTGAAGCGCGGTCAACCGTTGCAGGCAGCTGGTTGAGCGGCATTTCGATCATGGTGGTGATACCACCTTTTGCCGCTGCGCGAGTACCGGTTTCATAACCTTCCCAGTGGCTACGACCCGGTTCAGAAATATGGGTGTGCGCATCAACCATGCCCGGCGAAACCACCAGACCAGACGCATCCATAACTTCTTTTGCATCGCCCAGATCCTGACCGATAGCAGCAATTTTTCCGCCTTTAACGGCGATATCTACAACGCGAGCTTCGTTTTCTAAAATAACGGTGCCGTTTTTAATGATTAAATCAAAAGACATAACAAACTCCTTGTAAAATACAGATTGGTTTTTAACTCAATGTTCAATATCGGGATTAATTAACCTATGGTTTTTTGCTCTCCTGTTTTTTCTGCTGTTGTACGTTTCTTTAATAAGGCGTAGGCCGCAAAGGCGACGATGACGCCGACAAACCATGAAACACGCGATAACGGTTCCATAAAGTGAATAAACTTACCGCCAAGAGATAAAATAACGGCCACCAGAGTTACTGAAAACGCAGTGAGGTTAAAACCGTTATCGTAATATTTATAATCGCCAGGTGCGGTATACAGTTCATCAAGATTAATTTGTCCGCGCATCACCACAAAATAATGCGCCATCATGACACCAATTACCGGACCAAGCATTCCGCCGATAATATCGAGGAAAAGATAAATGCTGTCCTGATTTTCCATTAATTTCCACGGGCAGATCAGCAAGCTGATAATACTGGCAATCAGTACGCCGTTTTTATAGGTCAGTTTTGTCGGTGCAATGGCGGCAATCTGATAACCGGCTGGAATAATATTACCGGTCGCGTTAGTGGAGATAGTTGTCATCAGAATAACCAGTACCGCAAAGAACGAGGCGAACAGGCTGTCCCAACGCTGAACAATATCCAGCACGTTCCAGGTATCAGCGCCGTAGTGAATACTGGCTCCGGCAATAATACATACCCCGGCGACCGCAAACAGAATATAGGCCACAACTAAACCCAGCGTTTGCCCCAGCGCCTGCTCACGAAACGAGTGGGCGTTTTGCGTAAAGTCGGATGCGCTCACCGCCGGTGCCGCCCAGACCGCAACTACCGCGTTAATCACCACCAGGAACAGGAAGCCACCGTTTTCTGCTTTCTGAATACCGCTCGGAATGTAGTCAAAGATTGGACCGATCCCGACCAGTGAAATCGCCCAAATCGCCATACCGCCGAAAACGATATAGATGCACGGGTTAAGAATGGCAGTGAATTTATTTAAAACTTTGCCACCGCCAAAACCTATACCAACGTTGACCAGCCAGAAGATTAAGAAAGTAATTAAGCCCGGTAGAGAAAGGCCTAACAGAGTGAAATCACCACCGAGAGTTAAAAATCCCGGCCAGATTTTGCCAATCAGAATCAAGCAGGCCAGTGACCCCGCGTAACATTGCAAACCAAACCACATGATGGCGGCAATTCCGCCCCTTAATAATCCGGGAAACAGTGCACCACGTACACCGTAAGAAGCACGCAGGATCATGGCAAAAGGCACACCGTATTTACTGCCCGCAGCACCGTTTAATACCATTACCGCGGCAATGAAAAAGGCGCTGAGGATAATTGCCAGCATAATACTAAAGGTAGACAAGCCGAGAATAAAAAAGCCGCCGACCATCACATAATTGGGAACGTTATGAACCGAACCCATCCATAAGGTAAAATAGTTAAATGTTTTCCAGGTCCGCTGGCTTTGCGTTTTCGGCAATAGATCTTCGCTATAGCCGCGTTGCTGGAATAGTTTTCTCTGATGTTCCATAAATCCCTCTTAATTTCACGTATCGAATAACGTTGTTTTAATCTAGCTATGAGGAACAAATAAAATAAAAATATTATTTTTAATACTGAAGCAACATCTTTGGCTGCTTTCTTTTTTAATATTGCTGGCCGATTCATTTTCTGATATCGGCCATTTTTATTGCGGGTATCAGGCCAGTTTATGGTTAGCCATTAATTCCAGCGCCTGCACTAACGCAGAGTGATCCAACTGGCTGCCACCGTTTGCCGCACAGGTATTAAATAACTCCTGGCAGGTCGCAGTGTTTGGCAGGTTCAGCGCAAGTGCTTTCGCACTTTGCAGTGCCAGGTTGAGATCTTTCTGGTGCAGAGCGATTTTGAAGCCCGGATTAAAGGTGCGTTTAATCATACGCTCGCCATGAACTTCCAGAATACGTGAGGAAGCAAAGCCGCCCATCAGCGCCTGGCGCACACGTACCGGGTCCGCACCGGCTTTTGAAGCAAATAGCAGGGCTTCAGAAACCGCTTCAATATTGAGCGCCACGATAATCTGATTTGCCACTTTGCAGGTTTGACCATCGCCGTTACCGCCCACGAGGGTGATATTTTTACCGAGCAGTTCAAACAGCGGTTTAACACGTTCAAATACCGCTTCATCACCGCCAACCATAATCGACAACGTCCCTTCACGCGCACCGATTTCACCGCCGGAGACTGGCGCATCGAGATAATCGCCGCCCAGTTCATTCACCTGACGAGCGAAACGCTTAGTTTCAATCGGGGAAATGGAGCTCATATCAACAATGGTTTTGCCCTTCAGCGAGGCTTTGGTACAACCATTTTCACCGAACAGAACTTCTTCAACCTGAGGTGTGTCCGGCACCATAATAAAAATGATGTCCGATGCTTCCGTTACCTGGCGAGCAGTTTCAACACTGACGGCACCCAGTGACAGTAATTCATCAGCAACCGGTCCAATGGTCGTGACATGTAATTGATGACCGGCACGCGCCAGATTAATGGCCATCGGTGTACCCATAATGCCTAAGCCAATAAATCCCAGTTTCATAATTAACCTCTTTTAAATTTCGCTTTTCCTGAATTCAGACAACACGATCCCCTGCCAACTTAGCGGCCTAAAAAAGCATTGTCTGAATAGCGTTACGTTTTAACGGTACGGATCCATCCAGCGTAAACCGGCTTCCGTGGTGGTTTGGGGTTTATATTCACACCCAACCCAACCGTTGTAGTCAGAATTTTCGATTACCTTAAAGAGATAATCATAATTAATTTCTCCGGTTCCCGGTTCGCCGCGATGCGGATTATCGGCAATTTGCAGGTGACCAATTTTATCAGCCCACTGAGTCATGGTGTTGGTTAATTCACCTTCCATCCGCTGCATATGATAAATGTCATACTGAATTTTCAAATTGCAGCAACCAACATCATCAATCAATTTCAGCGCCTGCCGAGTTCCGGTGAGATGGAAACCAGGAATATCAAAATGGTTAATAGGTTCAATCAGTAATAAAATATCTTCTTTCATCAGCATATTCGCGGCATAACGCAGGTTTTCTACAAGCGTTGCGTGAATCTGTTCACTGCTGAAACCAGCCGGCGTTTTACCGACCAGACAGTTAATTTTTTTATTACCCAGCGCACGGGCATAACGAATCGCTGCTGCTACGCCATCCCGAAACTCTTCTTCACGGCCAGGAATACAGGCAATACCGCGCTCCCCCGCCGCCCAGTCACCCGCCGGTAAATTGTGCAGCGTATGTTCGAGTTTATTACTCGCCAGCACATGTTTTAATTCTTCAATGTCGTAGTCATAAGGAAACATAAATTCAACGCCGCGAAAACCACACTGCGCAGCTTTCTCAAAACGGGCGAGAAAATCATATTCTCCAAATAACATCGATAAATTAGCAGAGAAACGTAACATTATTTATCTCCCTTATTCATAGTGCATGAAGCAGGTTTCAGTCGGTGCGTCCGCTGCGTTATCGGCGATATCTTCAAATTCCATGACGTTATCCAGTTCGCTGCCCATCGAAATATTGGTCACACGCTCGAGAATAACTTCCACGACTACCGGTACCCGATATTGCGCCATTAAGGCTTTCGCCTGTTCAAAGGCTGGCGCAATATCTTCCGGTTTGAAGACCCGAATAGCTTTACAACCTAAACCTTCCGCTACTTTTACGTGGTCAACACCGTAGCCATTCACTTCACTGGAGTTGATATTCTCGAAAGCGAGTTGCACGCAGTAGTCCATGTCAAAAGCGCGTTGTGACTGACGAATCAGCCCCAGATAAGCGTTGTTGACCAGCACATGGATGTACGGAATGTTGAACTGCGCGCCAACAGCTAACTCTTCAATCAGGAACTGGAAGTCAAAGTCGCCAGAAATCGCCACCACATTGCGTTTCGGATCAGCGGCACAAACCCCTAGCGCAGCCGGAATCGTCCAGCCTAACGGACCAGCCTGACCACAGTTGATCCAGTGGCGGTCTTTAAAGACATGCAGCATTTGTGCCGCAGCGATTTGTGACAGACCAATGGTGGTGACATAACAAACATCGCGACCAAAGGCTTTGTTCATCTCTTCATACACGCGCTGCGGTTTCACCGGCACGTTGTCGAAGTGGGTTTTGCGCAGCAAAGTGCGTTTACGCTGCTGGCAGTCGGCGACCCATTCTTTACGACACGGCAGACGACCCGCTTTTTGCATCTCCTGCGCCACTTCAACCAGCAGTGTCAGCGCCGCTTTAGCATCAGAGACAATACCGAGATCCGGACACAGCACGCGACCAATTTGCGTCGGCTCAATATCAATATGAACGATTTTGCGCCCTTCGGTGTATTTCTCTACCGAGCCGGTATGACGGTTAGCAAAACGGTTACCGATACCAAACACCATGTCAGACGCCAGCAGCGTTGCGTTACCGTAACGATGCGCGGTTTGCAGACCCACCATCCCGGCCATCAGTTCATGATCGTCCGGGATACAGCCCCAGCCCATTAGCGTTGGGATCACCGGAACGCTGGTCAGTTCAGCAAACTGTTGTAACAGTGCAGCTGCGTCAGCATTAATTACCCCGCCCCCGGCAACAATCACCGGACGTTCGGCCTGGATTAACATTTCTACAGCTTTTTCGATCTGCATACGGCTGGCAGCAGGTTTGTAGACCGGCAGCGGTTCGTACATGTCAGGATCAAACTCGATTTCCGCAACCTGAACGTCGAACGGTAAATCCACCAGTACCGGACCCGGACGACCAGAACGCATCAGGTGAAATGCCTGTTGCAGCACGCGAGGCACCAGCGCCGCTTCACGAACTGTAACCGCCATTTTGCTGACCGGTTTAGCAATTGCTTCAATATCTACGGCCTGAAAATCTTCTTTATGCAGACGGGCGCGCGGTGCCTGGCCGGTAATGCACAGAATAGGAATGGAATCAGCAGAAGCGGAATAGAGCGCGGTGATCATGTCCGTGCCCGCAGGACCGGAAGTCCCCAGACATACGCCGATATTCCCTGCCGTTGCGCGGGTATAACCTTCCGCCATGTGCGAAGCACCTTCCACATGACGCGCCAGAATGTGACGAATACCGCCGTGCTTACGCATCGCTGAGTAGAACGGATTGATTGCAGCTCCCGGAACACCGAAGGCGGTAGTGATACCTTCTTTCTCCAGCACATACATTGCCGCGTCAACGGCTCTCATTTTTGCCATTTTATTCCTACCTCTATTTATTGGAAAATTTTTCCAACTTTCAAATTTTGTCAAAAAAACCCGCTCCGCAGAGCGGGATGCGACAGACATTATGGATGTGCTTTCAGTCCCAACGCCGTGCTGATATCGCGGGCGGTGTCTCTGACCAGCTCACCCTGACTGACAAAACGATCTTCTGTCAGTCTTGATGAAGGCCCGGAGATGGAGATAGCGGCAACAACACTACCGACATCATCGTAAATTGCTGAAGCTATGCAATTCAGACCTACAACATGCTCTTCTTTATCTACGGTATAGCCCAGTTCACGCGCTTGTTCCAGGTCCTTCAGCAAGGTGGGCATATCCACAAGCGTAGTTGGCGTAAACTGCTGCAAACCGGTTTGCAGAATGATGCTCATCAACTCCTCTTCCGCCAGCGGATAAAGCAGCGCTTTGCCCGCACCGGAAGCATGCAGTGGCAGACGACTGCCCAGTGGCGCACACATCCTGACCATCGATTTACACTCTAACTGACCAATTAATACCGCTTCATTGCCGTTACGGATCGCGACATTGACCGTTTCGCCGGAAAGTAACATCAGGCGGCGCATAAACGGCCCGGCGACGGAGAGGACATCGCGGTTATGGATGTACGCCGCACCGACGTTAAAGACACCTAATCCTATATGCCACCAGCCTAATTGACTGTCCTGATAGACAAAATCCGCTGCCTGTAAAACCTTCAGCAAGCGAAAGGTCGTGGAGAGCGGCAAATCCAGATTGAGAGAAATATCGCTAACCGACGAACTTCCCCCACTTTTTTCCAAATATTGCAGAATCGCAATTCCCCGCTCTAACGCCTGTGCGCCCTTCTGTGCCACAGGCTCCGCCTGTCCTGGCCTGCCGCGCCGTCTAACTTCCGTCATACCTACGTTAACTCCGACCTACAAGTGAGCATAAACAATGAACAATTAGTTTATCTTATGCAAGTCGGTTGCAGGCGTCACGCAAAACAGAGTTCCTGTTCAGGAATACTTTCAACATCACAGTTGTCACTGCCGCCGCGATCGATGGTCAGAAAATCGGTGACGCGCTGCCAGGCGAAAAGTGGGTGATGCCAGACGTTACGATGGTAATTCACTCCCTGTTCGCCGTTGGTGATAAACGCCCGCAGCGTTGACAGGTCTGGTTTGTCGTCACCTAACGCCACGACCACCACAAACACCTCACCTTTCATCGGGATAAAGGCCTGAGTACCCAGCGGATGACGTTCGAGTTCGTGAATGGTCAGCGGCAGATTCGCCGGTTGCGCGCGGTTAATGCTGATAAGCGTACGGTCTTGCTCAAGAATCTCAACCAGCGCCAAATCGTGGTAACGCTCCACCAGGCCATTGTTAATATGGAAAAAATCCCGTTGCTGCGTTTCGATTACGTCGCCATAAGCACTAAAGGCTTCCTGACTTAACGGTAATACCTGAAGTTTCATCTTTTTGTCCTTGTAACATAATTCCGTTCAACCACCGCCGACCGGTCAGCTTGGTTTCAATAACAGGCAATCTAAAACCTTAAGAGAACAACATCAATACAAAAGTTGGAATATTTTTCCAAAACTAGATTTAGTCCACAAATTGAACAGGGTTATCATGTAAAAATACTGATAAATCAGAGGATAAGAAAATCACGCAACTTGCGGATTTAAAAGGGGATACCTGAAGATGTTCGATCCAGAAACCTTGCGGACTTTCATTGCGGTTGCTGAAACAGGAAGTTTTTCAAAAGCGGCAGAACGATTATGTAAAACCACGGCGACGATCAGTTATCGCATTAAACTTCTGGAAGAGAATACCGGAGTAGCGCTGTTTTTCCGTACGACTCGCAGCGTGACGTTGACAGCGGCTGGCGAGCATCTACTTTCCCAGGCCAGAGACTGGCTGAGCTGGCTGGAAAGTATGCCAAGCGAGCTGCAACAGGTGAATGATGGCGTGGAACGCCAGGTGAATATTGTCATCAACAACCTGCTCTACAACCCCCAGGCCGTCGCCCAGTTGCTGGCGTGGCTGAATGAGCGTTACCCCTTTACCCAGTTTCACATCTCCCGACAAATCTATATGGGCGTCTGGGACTCGCTATTGTACGAAGGTTTTTCGCTGGCTATCGGCGTCACGGGAACTGAGGCGCTGGCAAATACCTTTAGTCTTGATCCCTTAGGATCGGTGCAATGGCGCTTTGTCATGGCGGCGGATCATCCGCTGGCGAACGTTGAAGAGCCGCTAACAGAAGCGCAGTTGCGGCGCTTTCCGGCGGTCAATATTGAAGACAGCGCCCGCACCTTAACCAAACGCGTCGCCTGGCGATTGCCAGGGCAAAAAGAGATTATTGTTCCCGATATGGAAACGAAAATCGCCGCCCATCTGGCGGGCGTTGGCATTGGTTTTTTGCCAAAATCGCTTTGCCAGTCAATGATCGATAATCAACAACTGGTCAGCCGGGTAATCCCAACGATGCGCCCTCCTTCGCCATTGAGTCTGGCATGGCGCAAATTTGGCAGCGGCAAAGCGGTAGAAGATATTGTGACCTTGTTTACCCAGCGCAGGCCGGAAATCAGCGGATTTTTAGAAATTTTCGGCAACCCACGCAGTTAAAAATCAAGTTTCCTTGCGCGTTGGCGCGTAAAATAGCGCGCAAGCTGATTTGAGGTTCACTTTTAACTATGCAAGAGAGACACACGGAACAGGACTATCGTGCCCTGCTGATTGCTGATACGCCCATTATTGATGTTCGCGCCCCTATCGAGTTTGAGCACGGCGCAATGCCCGCCGCTATCAATCTGCCGTTAATGAATAACGATGAACGCGCCGCCGTTGGCACCTGCTATAAACAGCAAGGCTCAGACGCAGCGCTGGCGCTGGGACATAAACTGGTGGCGGGTGAAATTCGTCAGCAGCGCATGGACGCCTGGCGGGCAGCGTGCCTGCAAAATCCGCAAGGTATTCTCTGCTGCGCCCGTGGCGGTCAGCGCTCACATATTGTGCAAAGCTGGTTGCATGCAGCGGGGATTGATTATCCGCTGGTGGAAGGCGGTTATAAGGCACTGCGCCAGACCGCGATTCAGGCGACTATTGAACTGGCACAAAAACCGATAGTGCTGATTGGCGGTTGTACCGGCAGCGGTAAAACGCTGTTAGTGCAGCAACAGCCGAACGGTGTTGATCTGGAAGGGTTGGCGCGTCATCGCGGTTCGGCGTTTGGTCGCACGTTACAACCACAACTTAGCCAGGCGAGTTTTGAAAACCTGCTGGCTGCCGAAATGCTAAAAACCGACGCCCGTCAGAATTTGCGCCTGTGGGTGCTGGAAGACGAAAGCCGGATGATCGGTTCGAATCACCTGCCGGAATGCCTGCGCGAGCGAATGACTCAGGCGGCGATTGCGGTGGTAGAAGATCCGTTTGAGATCCGTCTTGAGCGCCTGAACGAAGAGTATTTCTTGCGTATGCATCATGATTTTACCCACGCGTACGGCGACGAACAGGGCTGGCAGGAGTATTGCGAATACCTGCATCACGGACTTTCGGCGATTAAGCGTCGGCTGGGGCTACAGCGCTATAACGAACTGGCTGCAAGGCTGGATGCAGCACTGACAACGCAACTCACCACCGGCAGCACCGACGGTCATCTGGCCTGGCTGGTGCCGTTACTTGAAGAATATTACGACCCGATGTATCGCTATCAGCTTGAGAAAAAAGCGGAAAAAGTTGTCTTTCGCGGTGAGTGGGCGGAAGTGGCGGAATGGGTTAAGGCGCGGTAATGAGGGACGTATTTGTATTAGTCGCGACTTGATCTGACACATGGCCTTGAAAGGTTGAGAGTTACCGGTTTTGATATGAGTGTCGAATCCTTATCCAAAACAAGAGGTAACTCTCATGCTTCATACTGCCAATCCCGTCATCAAACACAAAGCCGGTTTGCTCAATCTGGCTGAAGAACTCAGCAACGTATCAAAAGCCTGTAAAATCATGGGCGTTTCGCGTGATACGTTTTATCGTTACCGCGAACTGGTCGCTGAAGGCGGTGTGGATGCGCAGATTAATCGTAGTCGCCGCGCTCCTAACCTTAAGAACCGTACCGATGAGGCAACTGAACAGGCTGTTGTTGATTACGCCGTCGCTTTCCCGACACATGGTCAGCACCGGGCCAGCAACGAGCTGCGTAAACAGGGGGTTTTTATCTCCGACAGTGGTGTCCGTTCTGTCTGGTTACTCCATAACCTTGAGAATCTCAAAAGACGATACTGAACAAATTTTATCAGGTGACGTTCCGTAAAAAGTTGTATGGAGTTCTCGATGCAGTCGGCGCGACTATCAGTACCCCCGCTGAACCCTGGACTATCGGGCCGCCGTACTGGGGCATGTCACCCTGGCGTGCCGCTGGTTTTCCGCTAATGGTTTATTTCCTCTTTCTTTCCCGGCAAGAATTTATTTTAATCCGGAAGGATTATTTATTTTCAGATAGGGACTCACATTAAACACGTAACATTTTAATTAATGCATGGCTGAATATGTATTACACAATGTCAGATATCGTAAAAGACCAGTGCAATTCTATGTAAACTCTCTGACTGTTCATTTTATTTGTTGTTTCAGGGTCGGAACTCACCCTCAATAAACAACTGAATACGAGTAGATATTCATCGTCTGAGCTATATGGCTTTACACAATAGCCGACATGTCTTTTCTCAGTCAGGAATTTTACTTTTCCTCACTACGAAGTTGACGACTTCGATATGGGATAGACTCTTAATTCAAGCAATTACTCTGCACAAGCATCAGGCAATCCAGCTCCAATATTTGTTATAAAATAATGCGTAACATTAATTTCACCAACAAAAAAAAGGTTTACACCATCCCCTTGCCCTGGTATCTTACCATATTTACACCACACTTTTTTTGTATCTGGATCATTCTTTGATACGATTTTCGCCACTTGTTCCCTGGCCCTCACTGTCAATGTTTTCTTAAACCTACCCCCATCATCATTTGTTAGGGAAAAATAAGAAAAAAATAATCATCTTCTACATTTGTGTATATTGATATATCCACCGCTACGTGCGGAAAAAAATCTGGGAGCCATGTAAAAACTCCATCATTTTCTGGTATTGCCATATAGTTTATGTAATGTTTACTTACAAGAGATTCATCTTTGTATAAATAAAGATAAGTAATTACGCATAAAACAACAATGATTATAATAGCAAAAATAAATATTATCATCTTTGATAGATTACTTGAGATAGCCAGCATCTTGTAAAGCCTTTATCGTTTTTTTATGCTCTGGATTAATATAATCACTACATCTATCTGAGCAATCTGTTGTTGATGGACATGTCAACCCATGGTCATTTACAGCCAAGTCTTTTTTATTATCTTCAATCATTTCAGAATGGGATAGCTTTACTTTTCTGCCGTACATACCGAACAGATTTAACCCGTAATCTCTAATCTCTTTTTCATAACCCAGCCCTTTCGCCGATCGGCTAACACCAGCGTCATTTAATTTAGACACTCGACAAAATGCCATACAATGGAAAAATTGATCAGTCCCACCTAAATTTAATCTCTTCATATCTTCATAAGTATCAGATAATATATCCCATGCTCTTTGATGGTTTAGTTGATCTTTTCTTCTTATTAGCGCTACATCTGCGGGACTTAACCCTAATGGATCAATACCATTCACCGGATTCAGCGGATACGCATACAGACTCCATCCCCCCTCCAGCCCTATCGGGTCCTGAGTGATATACCGCCCCTGCAACGGATCGTAGTACCGGTTCCGGTTGTAGTACAGCCCCGACTCCTTATCATACTGCTGCCCCGGCAGCCGGTACGGCTGGTGCAGGTGATGCGGGTTCTCTTCATTCAGCTGGTTGCCCCACTCATCATACTCCCCGCTCCACGCAATGTTTCCATCCGCATCCATCAGCGCCAGCATTATTTACTATGTAGGAAATTCAAAACACATCCATTTTTCTTATTAATTTCTATAATAAATACACCACCCGCAACTTCATAAGGTAACTTTGCTCCCTCAACAACCCAACTATCTGGTAGTTCCGTAATTAAATATGGTTTTTCTTCTTCTGCAATCCGTTCGCCATAGCGATACCTAACATATATTTCAGCTAATTGTATCGCCATTGTTTCAGTTTTTACCGTATTTTTAACAGAGTATTTATCTAAATGTAATTTTTCCACATACCTCATAAAAATAATGTTTTCATCAGAACCGTAAACAGCTGTCTCATTACAGGCAAATAGTATAAAAAATGAAAGCATCGAAAATATTGAACTATATTTCATTGAATCTCCTTATAGGCCCCACTAATAAAAGCACTAAAATTAATCATGATACGGTATGCATACTGAACTCAATCCCGGGACACTATTTCTGATAAAAATATATTCTCCTTTATTATTAAGCGCCTCAAATCGTCCATCAGGTGTTGCGAGATAAAATGCTTCAAGATTATTATCTTTACTTCTTACAAGATTTTTATCGCTACTTGAAAAAAATTCATCAACATAATCGCCATGACTATCTGCACCGTGAGTATGATAAGCAGCAACTCTATCTGTACCTGTGGGACATTTTCTTTTCAGAGGATATGACTCCTTTCTTAAATTATCAGTTTCTGCCTTAGATGCAAAATATTTTCCATTAGTATCTTTACAGACAATACCAGAGTATTCCATATCATTACATAGAGATCTATTCTGCGTTTCTTTCAAAGCATCTAACGCAGCATCTGCAGTACTATCAAATTTACTTGGTCCTATTATACGTGAAAGAACACCACAAACTCCCCCCGTACATGCTCCAGATCTGGCATCATCCCAAGTCTGCAATAATCCCATAGGGTCAATTTGTTGTAGTGGATTTAAAGGATACTGATATAAATTCCATCCCCCTTTCAACCCCATCGGGTCCTGAGTAATATACCGCCCCTGCAACGGATCGTAGTACCGGTGACGGTTATAGTACAGCCCTGATTCCTCATCATGCTGCTGCCCTGGCAGACGGTACGGCTGATACACATGATGCGGGTTCTCCTCATTAAGCTGGTTGCCCCATTCATCATATTCCGCGCTCCACGCCGTATTGCCGTCTTCGCTGATAAGCGCCAGCGGCAGTCCCCGGTGGTCGCAGTGATAAAGATGAGCTTTTCGCGCCGGTGTGTATTCCGGCTCCACCTGTCTGGCCAGTTGCTCCACCGT